>Ga0209636_10001432_pt1 | contig 24113 bp, 30 predicted proteins | sample DeeMarSWOR152_54_FD_187464 | JGI IMG/M metagenome (GOLD analysis project Ga0209636, IMG submission 187464) | Marine sediment microbial communities from White Oak River estuary, North Carolina - WOR-1-52-54 (SPAdes) (version 2) | ecosystem: Environmental > Aquatic > Marine > Intertidal zone >...
AAGAGGTAAATGAGCCAGTACTTCTGGTGGTTGCACGTCTTCTGCGAGATACACTAGTTTAGCTATTCCACGCTCAACTGCTTTAGTTGTCTCATTTGTACCTTTCTTAATTTTTCCAGTGTCTCGGGCTACCTGGAGGGCTTCATAGGCCGCCTCCGAGAGTTCTTTTGGAACCTCAAACTTAACATAGAATGGTTTAGACAAAGGCCTCGCCCTAATGAATTTATCTCGGTTTAAGGGTATGATTTAACATTTACTTATAAGGTTTTGTCACTCTTATCTGTGAGCATAGTATATTCTAATATATTTCTGAGTTTTAGTATTTATTTTCCCAAAACCGAAACGTTCCATCTGTATGACTGAATTTACCTTCTCTTTAATTAATCCGGTTTCACCAATTCCTGTTAAAATTCTCGCTTTAGGTGTAACAATTTTCACCGGTATATTTTCTTCTTGAGGTAACCAATGAATTAGAGGTGCATTAAGAATCTTAGCCTGTAAATGTGGCTCACTGTGAAATAAAGCCTCGACACATTCTGATCCGACTTTATTTATTTTAATATTGAATAATTCCATGAGTCTAACAATTTGATCAATCTCTAAGATTTTAAGATCCTTTCTTTGAATGTAAAGAAGTGCTCTTCCGTTTTCCGCTTTTACCTGCAGAGTTCTATGACCCTTATCCGGATGACCTGGAATAAATAAAGGCTTAGAGACGTACAGGTTTTTCTCGAGATCTGTTATAGATAGTTTTATCGGATTTATAATAACAAAGTATCTTTTTACCGAAGGATCTAAAATCTTCCTATTTATAGCATAGATGTTTTCCCAACTTAATGTCGCATCAACTGGCTTAGGCCCCACACTTATCATAATCTCACGTATAGTCTCCGGTGAAATTCCACGTTGTCTGATAGCCATCAGAGTTCCTAAACGTGGATCGGCCCAGTCTGTGAAATCTCCTTTCTCGATGCTTTCCCTTATTTTTGATTTGCTTAGAATTGAACCTGCTATCTTTAACCTGCCGTAATGTATTGATTCAGGATAATCCCATCCAAGGTAATCAAATAGATATAATTGTCTTGTGGTGTTTGTTAAATGCTCTTTACCTCTAAGTATATGAGATATCTTTAAGTAATGGTCATCTATCCCGCCGCAAAAAGCGAATAATGGCCAAACCCGATACTTGTCTCCAGTTCTGGGGTGTGGATACTTCTCTGTATTGATGATTCTTAAAGCTGGCCAATCTCTAACAGCCGGATTTGGATGATTGAGATCAGTCTTTATTCTTACTACGACGTCTCCTTCATTATATTGACCATTCAACATTCTTTGCCATCTTGAAAGATGCTCCTCACAAGGCATACCACGGCATGGACAACTCTCCTTCCTAACTAGGAGTTTCCTAAAATGCACAGGATCACAATCACAGATGTAAGCAGCATTTAGAGACAGAAGCTTTTCAGTACAATCATAGTATATACGCATTCTATCAGACTGGTAAACCTCATCGTGCCATTTTATGTCCAACCATTCAAGGTCCTTCCTAATCCATTCGTAGGCCTCTGGAATTGGCGATTTTGTTCGCGGATCTGTATCATCAAAGCGAAGAGTCAATTTACCAGAATATTTTTTCGCGTATTCATCGCAAAGAATTGCTGCTCTTGCTCCACCAATATGAAGAGCCCCATCAGGATTAGGGCAGAAACGTGTATGTATGAGTGTAAATTTATTCGCGTTTGGTAAAGGCGGTAACAGTTTCTCGTCAGATTTCCTTTTTTCAGGTTGTAAAAGTTCGGGCCAGTTTTCGGTTATTACTTCTCTTTGTTCTTTTTCCGAGAGAGCATTCACCTCTTTTACAATTTTAGTTACTTCCTTTTCTACAAATTCTGTTTTTAATTTCAGATCCGGTTTGATGGAAAATATTTTCCCCATCACAGGGCCAACTTTAGCCTTACCGTTATATTGAATAGCGTTTTTAAGTGCAAATTTTCTTATCAATTCAATTAGCGAATTATTTGAGTTCTTCAAACCTACAACCTGAGGCTACATGACGGGTTAATAGCTAATCTGTGTAAATGAGATATAAAAATGAGTTAAAAAATGTCCTAGATTAGACAAAAACTGGTTAAAAAAAGATTTACTTTCTTATCTAATTAAAAGTTTTAAGCTTTAAATGGCTGGGGAAAATAATTCAAAAGAATGTATTTTATTAATTCTTTGGTCACTCTTTGGCTTTCATAGTGAAAACACTAATTGCATTTTCACAATTTCAAAGTTAACGTTTCCTTTTAACAAGATAGTCATTGAATTCAAGCAGTAAATCTTTTACTTGTGAGTCAGGAAATGTTGATAGTCTCTTCTTGGCTTTAATACTCAGACTCCTTGCCTTGTTCATTGAATATTCGATGGATCTAGTTCTCTTTATAGCTTCTATTGTAGCCTTAATTTTTTTCGAAGACGCGTCGCTATTTCCTAAAGTCGCAAGTATCTGGTTTTTTTGATCATTATTCGAGTTCTTTAAAGCATGTATAATTATTAATGTTCTTTTTCCTTCACGAATATCACTACCCACAGGTTTCCCTAAATCTTTCTCATCAGCAGTCAAACCCAAAATGTCATCTACTATCTGGAAAGCTAGTCCCGTATAAAAAGCAAAATCCCCTATGCTTTTTATTTGCGACTCGCTTCCACCACCAACTATGGCACCTGCCTGTGCTGATGTCTTTAGGAGTGACGCGGTTTTTTTACCTATCATTTTCAGGTACTCGTCTTCAGATATTGCCTTCATATTTTCAAACATTACATCTAGTGCTTGACCCTCACATATAGTGATAGTAGTTTGTGTAATTAGATCAATGGCTTCTAGAATCTTAACAGGTTCTAATTGGTTGCTTTTCGTGTATTGAAGAACCGATTCGTAGACCTTAGCGAAAAGAAGATCGCCTACTGTTATTGCGAGAGGAACCCCCCATTTCACATGAACAGAGGGTATGCCTCGTCTTTTCAAGTCTGAATCCATTATGTCATCATGTATTAGAGTGAAAGTATGCAGTAATTCTATTGCAGCAGCAACGGGTAAAGCATCTTCTAAACTACCGCCAACCAACTCACATGATTTTAAGGTTAAGAATGGACGGGCTCTTTTACCGCCTGCATCAATAAGATGCCTCGACGCTTGATAAAGGAAGGAGGGTTCCAGTTCAACACCAACAATCTTATTCAGCAGCGCGTTAACTTGGTTTGCAGATTCTTTAAGCTGCTCACTTAAAAGTTGACTCACCAATCTTATTTCCTTCTATACAGCTCTGGATTAAAACCTCTGCTTTTCAGCCACTCCGAAATTTTTCCAGTGATAATTATGGGTGAAGATTTCAAATCTTCAATTGTTTTACAGCCAGTTAAGAACATAGCGACTCTTAACTCTTCAATGAATGCTTTTAATGCTTCCTGAGCCTTCTTTGTTCCTTTGATGACTGGTTTAAGAACTGGCATCGCAAACCCCGCCATGTCCGCTCCCAAAGCAATCGATTTAGCTACTTCTAAACCGTTTCTTATTCCACCAGAGCCAAAGATCTTCATATTTTTAGTAGAAAGATGCACCTCAACAATACTTGACGCTGTGGGAATACCCCAATCCCAGAAGGTTCTACCCAGACTCTCCCTCAATTTATTTTTCATTTTTTTTGCTCGAAAATATTCAACTGCGGCCCAACTTGTGCCACCGGATCCTGCGACGTCAATACCGTTAACACCAATTTTCTCAAGAAGAACAGCTTCTTCATAAGCAATACCTGCACCAGTTTCCTTTACGATAACGGGAACATCCACCGCGTTAACTATTTCTTCTATCTTTCTATGAACACCCCTGTAATCAGTCTCTCCTTCGGGTTGGATTACCTCTTGTAAAGGGTTCAGATGAATGAATAAGGCATCAGCATCAATCATATCGACAGCTTGTTTAGCTTCTTTCTTTCCATAACCTTTCACTAGTTGTGGGGCTCCAAGATTAGCTATCAGAAAAATGTTTGGTGCTTTCTCTCTTACCACCCGGAAAGTATATTCGAGTGAAGGATTCTCAAGAGCTGCTCTTTGGCTTCCAACGCCCATAGCAAGTTTTAATGTTTCTGCGGCTTCAGCGAGAGACGCGTTTATATCCCTAGTTTTCTCGGTTCCACCTGTTATAGATTCAATAAGGATGGGAGCTGAAATCTTATGACCGAAGATCCTAGTTGAAACATCTACTTCTTCAAGAGAAATATTAGGTAGAGCTCTATGAATAAAATGTACGTCTTCAAACCCGGTCGTTTTGTATCGAGATTGAACATCTTCTTCAATACTTATAGATATATGGCTTTCTTTTCTATCACTAATTCTCACCATAATCGCTCATTCCAAAACTATTTTTGTTCCTACTACTTTCTCGTCTCTTAATGATTTTAAGACGCGATTTGATACTTTAGCGTTTACTAACTCAACTGGGATGTCTCTCTCTACAACAGGGATGAGTTCCGCTATTTTCCCAGACATACCACCAGTTACATCAACGTTCTGAGAGCCAATGATACCAACCAGAAAGGTTCTGATCTCATGCAATCTTATTTTAGGAATAAATTCTGCTTTAGAGTTCATTTTTGGGTCAGAGGTATACAAACCATCCACATCGAGACCTATTACCACTTTAATTGCCTGAAACATTATAGCTATTTTTGAGATGAGCTGGTCGCCTGAAAGTATAGTGAAACCCAATTTTCTATCAAGAACAGCATCGCCAAAGAGGGTTGGGGTTAAACCCAGACTGAGTAGCTTCTCTATAGGTTCAATCCCGAATTTGGAGATTCTACCATTTTCAGTTATAATACAAGCAACAGGAGATACGGTAATAGCGTTAACGCCTCTCTTGATTAAAGCATCGATAACTAATTTGTTTAAAGTCATCATTGCTTGTCTGGTTTTTGAGTAACCTTCAAGCTGCGATGATTCGTAGAAACCTTGTTTTATACGATATTTACTGGCTGGAACATGGCCAAATGATCCGCCGCCATGAACAATAATAAGTGGGTCTACTCTTGCTTCAGAAATCTCTCTTGAGAGCCTATTTATTGCCTTTTTATTTGGAGTGAAATCACTCTCTTTAATTGTTATTACACTTCCACCAAGTTTTAAAACAGTCAACCTGTTTATTGAGTCCATGTTTTCACGCCCTCCTCTATCTTCTTTGCTATTATCGGTTCACCCCCAACCTTTCTAATCGCATCTGCAATATTCTCACTATTATTTAGTGTTGTCAATGCAACCATACACCCGCCACCCCCTGCGCCTGTTAATTTAGCGCCCAAAGCACCTGCTTCTAATGCTGCGTGAACATATTTATCGAGTGTTTTATTCGCAACTCCAATAGAAACTAGAAGACCATGATTTATGCTCATTAATTCACCGAGTCTCTCCAGATCACACGATTTTAAAGCTTTAATCGCATCGGTGGTCAATTGACCAGCTGCTTTGATCAGTGAGGCTAATATTTGGGGGAAACGCTCTCTCCTTTTTTTTACCGCGTTAACTAAATCTCCAGTCTTACGTGGTTCACCTGTGTTTCCAATAACAATGGGGATTTCGCTAATCACATTTAACGGAGTTACGCCTTTCTCTTTTTGAAAAACGATTAGACCCCCATTAATAGCTATTGCTTGATCTACACCCGAGGGTTTTTTGTGAACAAATCTTTCCGCTCTAAACGATAAATTAAACAATTCTTCATTTGTGAAATTGACATTAAATAATTTTCCAACTGCAGCAACTGTAGCAACCGCAAGAGCACCAGATGATCCCAATCCTGCTGCAACCGGTATCTCAGATTTTATAGTGATGTTTAAGCCGGTTGGGTTATTGATTCGGTCAATTGCTGCTTGAGCAGATATCCTTATGGGTTCAAGAAGTGTTCTAGCTTCGATTCCACCTGATTCTGGCTTAAATCTTTCTTTGGAATAAAAACCCGAGAATCCAAGATCAGACTTGATGTAGAAGCACTTATCATGCCTATGTTCAACAATTACATTAGCAAAACAATCTACAGCCATTACAATGGCGGGTTCCCCATAAACGACGAAATGTTCGCCGGCGAGTATGACTTTACCAGGAGCAGCTGCTATCGCTTTCAAAGAGTAACCGCCAAAAACAAAGTATGTGTGAAGAAAGATAAATCGATCTATGTTATAATTTTAATTCATAGATTATTTTTCGATGACAATCGCTGCGTATCCAACCACCTGTGATCGCATGCCAGTGATGTCACCACTCGTCTTGTATGATACGAGCTTCGTTTTTTTTGCACCTAACTCTTTTGCAGCAGTTATCGCTGCAGCTGTCGGTCCAAAACCGCACATACTAATGTTATGTTCATCTACAACATCCTGTAAACGGTTTTCATCCAATTCAAGAATCGCGTCTATAACTAAATGGTCCTTTTCAACAGCGATTTTTTGAGGTTGATAATGCGTCAAATCTGTCGATGATACGATAACGCAATTTAGGTTTGATGTTGCTTTAGCTATTGCTTTTCCAACATCTTTACTAACTTCAAGATCTTGCATTATCATGCTAATCGACGCAAATTTGATGTGCTCGCCATAGATATATTGAAGAAATGGAAGTTGAACCTCAATAGAGTGTTCATAGCGGTGAGCTGATTCATCTATGTCGATGTACTTTGAGGATTTCTGTATATCACCTGATACCTGCTTGTCAATAAATGCGTCGCCTAATGGTGTTCTCCAGATGCCCTCAAGCATTATGGATACCGCGCTTCCAAGACCTGTATGGTTTGGTCCTATGATAATAAAAACATCGGGTCTTCCGTCCAATGCAAGTTCATAATAAGCATTAGCCGCTGTAGGTCCAGAATAAAGGTAACCTGCGTGTGGAACTACAACCGATACAATCTTTCTTTTCCCGGGCAGATTAACTCTAGGAGGATTGCCTGGGCCAAACTTGTGCAGAAAACACTCTTTGATCTGCTTTTTTAATGCTCCAATTGAGGCTTCATAAAAAGTGCCTGCGTAAGAAGGAGGACGAACCTCCAACATCTTTTTTTCACTCTTCTTCAAATTGGTCTGGAACTGTTTCAATCGGTTTTGTTTCGAACTCGTCTATTGAGATCTGCAACTCACCATCTGGTGAGATTTCCCCGTTTTCCCTAAGAATCTGGCGAGCAAGCAGCCAGTATACTGTTGCCAAAGATCTTCTGCCTTTGTTATTAACTGGTATAATAAAATCAATGTTAGAAAGGCTATTATCAGTATCTACAAGAGCTAAGACAGGAACCCCCATTGAAGCCGCTTCTTTAAGCACCTGCCTATCTGCATTTGGATCTGTAACTATGACCAAATGGGGATGAAGGTGCCCAGAATATGATGGATTAGATATAAGACCAGGAGGGAATCTGCCAATAATTGGAACCGCTTTTGTAACCTCGCAGAACTTCTCAACCGGAACCCTACCATATATTCTTGCTGAGACAACAACAACTCTTGATGGTTCAAGCCTAGAAATAAACCTCGCAGCCGCTCTTATCCTTTCATCCGTTTGTTTTACGTCGAGCACAAAAAGACCGTCAGGTCTGACACGATAAATGAAGGGCTCCAAATCTTTTGTTTTAATGCGAGTCCCTATGTGCATACCAGCTGATAGAATTGTTTCTATTGGAAGAAGAAGTTCAGCTTCCGCTTCAAACTCCTCGGTCTCTATCTCTTTTTCATCAACCTGATTTGTAAGTTGTTTCTTGCTTGTCACATGTTATCCTCCAAATGGTTATTTAATCTTACGAAGCCAATTATTTTTTAGACGTGTTTTTTTAAAATCTTATTTTAGCCGGTGGTTTTCTCAGGATGTAGATTTTGTCTTTTTATATTTCAACACTTCACCAATGATCTCAGTGTTGGATAGTAACATTCGACGGCAGCAATATCGAGTTAATCCAAGATCATCGAGAATCTGATGTGGATCTTCACCTGTCTTAACCCGTGCTCTAAACTCGTCCCATTTATCACCTATAACATTTCCGCAAGTAAAACATCTTACTGGAACCATCAACATTATCACCTATTAGCGATACGATTTTTGCTTCTTCCTTCTAGCACCAGGACCACCAAATTTTTTGGGCTCTTTTCTTCTGGGATCCCCCACCAGCATGGTTCGATCATAAGCCATTAAGACCTTTTTTATCTTTGTGCTTCTAGGCCATTCCGCGAGAGCGTGGGCGATGGCTATTCTTGAAGCCTCCGCTTGCCCCATAAAGCCTCCACCTTTTACTTCCACATTGATGTCGAGATCTTTCGAAAAATCAGCAACTACATCAAGCGGTTCTTTAATCTTTTCACGAGCTATTACTGGCGTATATATATCTAAAGGAATTTTGTTTATTCGGACTCTGCCTTTTCCTTCTATTGTTGTGGCTCGTGCAATTGCTGTTTTTCTTTTGCCACTAGTGATCAAAACCCGTTTTTTACTTGACACCAAATTCACCCCATGATTTTAGCATAATCCTTCATTGAGATCGGAGAATATTTAGAGCTGATGGGCTTAGCCTCAGATGGAACTTGGAGATCAACATCACTGTATTGTTCAGGTATACCAATATAAACGCGCAATTTTTTATACGCGGTTTTTCCTCTCGACTTCTTCCATGGAAGCATGCCTCTTACTGTTCTTTGAAATATATTCTCTGGTCTTTTTGGGCGTTTAGGATTCTTACTTTGGGAAGCCAAGGTTCTTACCTCAAGTCGAGCTTTAGTAGTTGCTACAGCGCTTTTTTTACTTTTTGAGATTACAGTCTTCTCAACATTAACGACATGAACGATATTACCATTTAGCAAAAGTTTTGCTACAACACTGGCTAATCTACCTAAAACTAGGCCATTTCCATCCAGTATAACATCATATCCTCTAGACATATTTTCACCCAATAATTTTGACTCCTCTTCCATTAGGATTCTTTTGTAGGAATTCGTTTATCGAGTAGCATTTACCCTTGGCTTTTAAGATTTTTTCTTTTGCTCCCTGAGAGAAGTTGAAAGCTGCAACTTGAACAGGATGATTCAATATTCCAGATGCTAAGATTTTCCCTGGCACTATCACTTTGTCGTTGGATTTTGTGAATCTATTAAGTCTACTGATGTTTACTGAGAGCCTTCTATGTTTAGATCTGCTTAGAAAATCTGCTACATTGTCCCATACAGCTGCTCCTGTCTCATTTGCTGTCTTTTTTAGAATTCTAATCGTTCGGAAAAGATCTGGATTTGTAGTTTTTAACTTCATATTACTTGACCTTTTTTGTTTGTCTTTTTTTCTTATCCTTTATCTTTGAAACCTCGCCAGCAAATTCTTTCGACTTCTTCTTTAAGATTTTAACTGCTTCAGTAACGATGCGTTCACACGGTAATGCCCCAGTTGACTCAATATTGAATATGAAAGCATTCTTTAAATTTTTAATTTTTATAGCTGAAGGAGATTGGGGGCAAACAACTTCACAGTCCTTACAAAGAGTGCAATTCTCTTCGGAGACGATTTCGAGTTTCTTCTTTACAATTTTTAATACGCCTTTGGGACAAATCTCGACACATAGACCGCAGTTATCACATTTTCTCCTGTTTATTTTGATCTCGGGCACATACTTATAAGATGAAACAGAAACTGGCTGCCATTTCACATGATTTTTCCCAAGTCCAAGCTTCGCGTAGGCTTCTAATTTTATTCTCTGACCAGGTGCGAGCTTTAACAGAGGAATTTTATCGCTTGCAGGTACAACGTCAGGATTTATCGATTTCAATTCGCCTGAATAGACTGTTCTTACAGAGGTCGAAGCCTCCGCGTTAAGAGTGAAAGAGACACTGCATTTATTACAACCAAGCTCGCTTCCGCATGAGCAAACATCCGGAAGGACGAAGCTGTCTAAATCTGTTTTTAGAGGTATAAGTCCAATTCGGTGAGCGAGAACTTCATCATACATAACTGAAGAGTTCTCAATAATAACAACTTCGGTTATAGCCATGGCTGGTACATCAGAAATCATTATACGCCTAATCGCGTTTGCTTCTGGAATATCTATTCCAGAAGCAAAGAAGCGTAGGCGCTTATCATGCTTTTGTAAAATCTTAACTTCCATGACGGTACCTTCTTCTCGGAAATAAAAAGATAAATGAATAATTGTACTTAGATTTTTTCTTGTGAAAAAAGTCAGCTTGTTATATAACTTTTTCTCAAAAAAACACAATGACCATATAGAAAGCCGAGCATATCTAAAACTATCGTTTTAGAGCTAACCAGAGGTCATCTGATCTGGGCATGGCTAGTGGGTGGGTTGAACCGTCCTTTTTAACAATAGTTCTTACATTCTTGTCTTCTAAAAATTCACCGATCACTGAAGCTTTAATCCCCCTCTTTCTAATATTGTTAATAATAGCTTTGGCTTTATCGTGTTTCACTGCTAATAACAATGCGCCTGAACTAATTAATTTCAGTGGATCTATCATAAAAAAGCCACATATTTTTTTTGTGTCTGGGGAGATGTAAATTTTATCCTCATAAACGTTGAAGCCTGTTCCTGAAGCTTCAGCCATCTCATGTAGGGCTCCAGCTACTCCTCCTTCAGTTGGATCATGCATTGCAAGCACACCTCCATAATTATATGCTAGCAGAGCTTCGTCTACAACGCTTATTTGGCTATAGTATTTTTCAGCTTTTATCATAAAATTCTCTCCAAACTCTTTCTCAAGGATTTTATATCTTTCAGCTGCTAGTATCGCGGTTCCCTCAACACCAGCACCTTTTGTTAATATTATCTTGCTTCCAGGAACAACTCCCGAGCATGAAACAAACTTACCTTTTTTAGAATAGCCAGCACAAAAGCCAATTACTAATGGATGAGAAATTCCCGGCGTTGTCTCTGTGTGACCGCCAATGATGGAAATTTTGAGGGCTTTAGCAGCTTTATCCATCTGATCGCATATCTCTCTTAATAAGGCTCTATCTGATCCTTTCGGGAGTAAAATACAAGGTAAAAACCATCTTGGTTTAACACCGCGAGTTGCCACATCATTCGCTGCAACATTAACCGCAAGCCACCCTATCCTAGACTCTGCGCCACTTATAGGATCACATGAAACCGCTAAGATGTTTTTTTCAATATTTATGATCGCTGCATCTTCTCCTAACGCAGGTCCAATGAGCACATTATCGTCTTTCGCTCCGAGGTAATTGAAGACTATATCCTTTAAGATTTCAGGTGTAACCTTTCCAACTGGAAAATCCATATCGCCCACCTCTAATCTCCTACGCTGTTAAAATACGTGGGGGGAAAAGATGTCACATCTTAAGTTGCTTAAAGAGTCTATATTATAAACTATTAGTCTATTACTCAAAAAGCGATTTTTACTAAAATGGTGGGCCGGCCCGGACTTGAACCGGGGACCATCCGCGTGTCAGGCGGATATTAGGCGATATTGTATCCTAACCACACTAGACTACCGGCCCACACACGATGAGGCTTTAAGAAATGGCTTATATTTTAGACTTACGCGAAACAGATTTTAAAACTAGATTATAGGTTTAATGGTGGACCGGCCGGGATTTGAACCCGGGGCCTTCGCGATGCCAACGCGACGCTCCTTGGCCTTTATTTGTATTCCAAGCTGAGCTACCGGCCCTTAGAAATCGTATTGAATCGGTCGATTATTTAAAAATTCTCAAACAACTTTCAGCCTTTTTGTTAATGAGAATTGGTAGCGGGGAGTAGATTTGAACTACTGATTTCAGGGTGTCTCAGAGAAGTCGTATGAGCCCTGCGGGTTAAACCTGACTACCCTACCCCGCTGAAACCTTTAACTGTGCCCAAAAAATTTAAACTTTCTGTGGGAGACGGTTTTTATAATGGTGTGTTCTCTCTCGTGAATGGCATGGTGCTTGATAGTGTCCGGTGACCGGGAGCTTGAGTATCTGAGGCATAAGAAGCTTTTGGAGCTTCAGAAGGCTAGTTTGAAGAAGAAGCTTGAAACAGAGGAGAAACCACGAGAGGAAAAAAAAGACACCAAGACCTCGTTGAGCAAGGTTTTTGTCGGTAGGGCTTGGGAGGTCTGGAACATCGCCTCATATCAGTATCCAGCGGTGATGGATAATCTCGGTGGTCTAATGGTGAAGATGATCGACGCTGGCACTCTGAGGGGACCTATTACTGGTGAGCAGCTTTACTGGCTTCTACGTAGATTGGGATTACGTGTTAAGTTGAAGACTAGCATCAGAATCCTAGAGAGTGGAGAGATGAAGACGATAGCTCAGAAATTAAAGGAGGAATAGAGACCTCAGAAGAGGACGATGCAGGTCTCTGAGTGGATCACTTTCGGGTTGCTTCCAACCATTTTATACACGATCTCGTTGAGGGTCTTGTGATCCTCGCCCTGAACTAGTGCTATGACATCGAACCTGCCGTAAACGGATTCGGCTTGGAGAACTCCCTTCACCTTTCTGAGTTCTTTGGCTGTCTCTTCGGATGTTCCTGGTCTCGTCGTTATTAGAATGTACGCTTTAATCATTATTCATCAACTTCTGAGATAATATTCTAACTATTAATACTTTAAACTTCTCCTTTAAGGATGATGCCACCTCTCAATAAACTCAGATGTGAATGCTGATTTTTCTCTACCGTATCTTGAAAGGGGTTTGGTCAAGTGTCTGTGTGCGCTGAGAGGAGGCAGATATAATCCTGTTGAAAGGTTACGATCGACCTTTGTTTCCTGTCTTCTTGCTTTAGAATCTCGGAAACCGCATTTCTCGCATCGATACCCCTTCTTTTTTCCCATCGAGGTCATGGTCTTCCCGCACTCAGAGCACTTGGGGCTTCTGAAGACGACCTTCGGGGATAGACTGATTACATCTATTTTCTCGAGGTTGATTGTCAGGGGATAGTTTGGAGATGCTGGCCTTACACCACCATAAGTCTCTACGACGTCACCGGGAATCAGCTTCCTGATGATGTTTCGGAACTTCTTTGTTGGCTCATATGCAGCGCAGTCAATGCTCCCAGTCTCATCCTCGATAGAGAAAATCAAGTGTCTGACTGGAATTGTTACGGGTTTACGGGTCACCGTGCCAGTGACTATCACTGGTTTATGGGGTTGTACCTGTTTTATATTCTCTACTCTGCGTAGATGTGCATCTGTGCCTTGATTCGTCTTGAAGATTACCCACCTTTCCACATCTTCTAAAGCTTTGACCATACCTCCTGCTTCTCTGACTGCTTCAGCGGTTTCGCCTCGCACTCCAAAGAGCACGGGGTCAGGCCCTCTGGGAGTTATCAGGATCCGCTTGTTCGCTAAATCCACGTTATTGAAGGTCAGCCCGCCAAGTTTTGCATCCATTTTGAGAACAGATTCGTCGTCAACTCTTCGTGGTGTTCCTCTCTCTTCACGCGTCCTGTATGCGATGTACTCGTAAGTGTGATCGCCCTGTAACTGTTCACCTATCGCGGCAAGTGCTCCCACTACACCTCTTCCCTCTTTGAAGGCGAAAGCTTCAGCTTTAAACTCCTTTATTAAGGTTAAAGCCTCTTTTCTGGAGACGATGTCTGTTATCGTTCTTTGAGCGAAGTCTTGGATCTTGGATGGAACCTTTTTCTCATAGAGGAATACTACTCCCGGATCTGTACCCCGGTATTGAAGATCGGACTCATCCTCTACAACTTCTATCGTAGCGTCTTGAACTTCCTCTATCGCTTCTTTGCTCCCATCAACTCTAAGACACACCGCGCCATTCCCCCTAGTCTTCCATGGCACATTAGGATTCAACCTCACAAGATAAGGGTAATCAGTAAAGTGTAAGCCAATTCGACAGAGTTTTTCAACTAGTAGGGCTGCGATGTAGGTCGTACACCCTCTTCTTGGAGAGTCGGTGTCGTCGATGCCAACGTGTAAGAATTGGTCCATTTGTAGTCTGCACTATTCACTAACATGTTCAGTACTCGGTTAAAAGGCCTTTACTAGCTGAGTATCGTAGGATTGAGCTACGCGTTAGCTACCCTTCCATGACTATCATGGTGAGGGTTGACCTGACCTTGTCAAGACGGCGGATCTTCCAGGTGATTATCTCCTTAAGCTTTTCCATCGATTCGGCTTCAGCTTTGGCTATGATGTCGTATACACCGTAAACTAGGTAGGCTTCTTTCACGTTCTCCAGTTTCTTTAGCTCTTCTATGACCTCTGTTTCCCCTCCGATCTCGGCATTTATCAATACGAAGGCTAAGGGCATCTATTTATTCCTCATTGAGTTAATCCAATACATCGACCCTAAAAGTTTTTTCGTGACTGAGATACACCTATATTCAGTCAAAGTAGTGGTTGCATTGAGTATTGAGAGTGTTACCTGTTCGGAAATGCGGGCTTTAGAGCTCAACGCTGAATACCTGGGGATCTCGCCTCTTCAGTTGATGGAGAACGCGGGAAGCGCTGTCTCCTCAGAGATAGCATCACGCTTCAAACCCGCCAACGTTATAGTTGTATACGCAGGTGTCGGGCGTAATGGAGGAGATGGCCTCGTGGCTGCTAGGCATCTAGCAAGTAAAGGCTTCAAAGTCACTGTGAACCTCGTCGGAAAGTCTGAAGCCATTAATTCCGAGAGTGCAAAGAAGAATCTTGATGCAATCCTGAATATGTCCACCTCTGTCGATCTTGTGTTCACTTACGATTCTTCGTTGATTAAAGAAACGGATGCGGATGTTGTTGTGGATGCGCTTCTTGGAACAGGAATCACAGGTCCTTTAAGACCTCCAGTATTACAAGCTGTGAAAGCTGTGAATGATTCGAGAGGCTTCAAGGTTGCAATTGACGTTCCAACTGGAGTAGACCCTGACACAGGCGCTGTCTTAGATCGCGCTGTCTTATCGGATCTCACGGTGACGTTCCATAAGCCTAAGGCTGGTCTTCTCAAAGCTAAAGAATACACTGGAGAATTAGTGGTTGCGGACATAGGCATCCCAAACGAGGCACGTCTCTACGCAGGTCCAGGAGATGTATACTTGACGCGTAAGAAACGACCTCCAGAGTCGCACAAAGGAGATTTCGGCCGTCTTCTGGTCATAGGTGGAAGCGAGACCTTTTCAGGCGCTCCGACCTTAACTGCTCTGGCTGCAATGAGGACGGGGGTTGACTTGACTTATGTCGCTACACCAACCAAGACAGCATACGCGATCTCAGCAATGGCATCTGACCTTATAACGATCAAACTTGAAGGCGAACACTTCAAAAACGAGAACATAGATGTCATCAAGCGTTGGCTTAAAAGATCTGACGGTGTGGTCATTGGTCCTGGATTAGGCTTAAACGAGGAGACAACTAGCGCAGTTGAAGAAACCTTCAAGATCATCGAGGAATCGAAGAAACCCCTTCTTCTCGATGCGGATGGGTTGAAAGCATTTGCAGACTTCAAACATCAAGTTGAATTCCCATTAGTGCTAACACCCCACGCGGGGGAGTTTGAGATTCTAACAGGTAAAAAAACAGAAACCCAACTTGAGAAAAAGGTGGATCAGGTTAAAAAGGCAGCTGCATCTCTGAACGCCACGATTATTCTTAAGGGTAATGTGGATGTCGTATCTGACGGTGAGAATGTGAAGATGAACTTCACTGGAAATCCGGGAATGACCGTGGGTGGAACCGGTGATGTTCTGTCTGGGATTGTCGCGGCTTTCTTAGTTCACGGATATACTCCGTTCCGATCTGCTACAGCTGGAGTTTTCATAAATGGTGTTGCTGGTGATCTTGCTTTACGTGAGAAAGGGTTTCACCTAGTTCCGTCTGATCTTATCGATTGGATTCCAGACGTGATTGACGATCCTATGTGCATTCTTAAGATGAAGCAACAAACATAACTCCAAGGAAGAAATAGGTTGGATGAAAAAAACACGATTAGACTCTACGCTTATCATTTGAAGCAATGTGATCCAAAGAAATGTACCGCTCATAAGCTTACGCGGTTTAACCTCGTGAAATCGGTGTTCAAGGCGAGATATCTTCCTGCGAAGTCTGTGTATTTGAATCCATTTTCATTGACCGCGTTTTCACCTGCTGATCGTAATGCAGCTGAAAAACATGGCATATCGGCGGTTGACAGTAGTTGGGAACACACGAACGATTTAAAGACACTTCGGATTAAAGCAATACCGAGATGTCTTCCATACCTCATCGCCGCTAATCCGGTTAATTATGGAAGAGTTGGAAAGTTGAGTACAGCGGAGGCTTTCGCTGCCGCACTCTATATAATTGGATATGCTTATCAGGCTGAAAGAGTGCTTTCATTATGGAAGTGGGGGTCAGTCTTCATAGAGACGAACCGTGAAGCTTTGGATGCGTATCAGAGTGCTGAAGATAGTGGTCAGATAATAAAGATTCAGGAGAACTTCATAGGATAATTACACCTATACCCCTCAGTTTTTCCTTCCTCTTTGTAAAGAACTTCTTATGGTCTTATCCATATATTGGAGGCTGTCATGTTTGTGAGCCTTTGTTAATCTATTAATATAAATCATAAAAATTGGGTTTTTTAGTTATTAATTGGGTATTACTGTAACTCTTTATTGATGTTCTCCATCTTTTCAGTCGCTTCTTCCAGGATCTTCATAGCTTTATCTAATGCTTCATTTGTATCTTTCTCTCTTGACAACTCTAGTACTCTACTAGCTGTCATTATTAGCTCCCTCTCTGCCTTAACCAACTCTCTAGCTTTTTTCGGGTGGTGGTTGAACATGAAGGGGCCAAAGAAAGTTGGTGTACAAAACTGAAATCTTTCTCTCAGCTCTTCTCTTCGCTTTTCGTGCTCTCCTAGAAACTCTTTGCCTTTTTCCGTGAGTATGTACCGTTTTATTCCAGGTGTTTGTTCAATGGGCTCCTCAGTGTATTCGTTTTCTTGTAGCCATGAGAGCAGAGGGTATATTGATCCCGGGCTGGGCTTCCACCCTCTGAAGCTTCGTTTCTCGATCTCGCTCATTATTTCAGACCCCGACATCGGTTTTTCTCTTAATAATTTCAAGACGTAGTAGCGAAGAAAACCTTTGGGTACAGCGGCCGTGTGTCTTAACAGATGACTGAAGTGTGGCATTCCAAAGAACATTTATTTCACCTCTTTATCGTTTTGATGATATCATAGTCGATATCATGTTTGATATCATAGTCGATATTCTGCTTTATAAACGTTTCCAGAAAGAAAGTTTTACAAAAAGGGGGTAATGACACTTAAATCTGTTAATTCACGAATTAAGATATTAAATCGTTTTTTCATAGACTTCATATGGAGTCTTAACCATCCCTAAGGACTCGTACGCCTTTTTTGCTTGTCTATTGTGTTTCTCCACGTAGAGTCTGAATCCGCAAACCTCTTTACTCTCTTCAGCCATGGCTGTGACCCGTCTATAGAGTTGGCTGAGTATCTTTCTATTTCTAAATTTTTTATTGACATAGACACTCTGAATCCACCAGAAGTATTTGTTCCTCCAATCACTCCACTCGAATGTGACCAGCAACTGCCCAATGACTCTGTTTTGTTCAGCGATCTGTTTGGCAATTAAGTAAAAACCTTTGTTTGGGTCTTTTATCACAGCTTTCACTCCCCGCAGTACCAGGTTCTTATTCAGTTTTTTATTCTCTGTTTCTATCGCCATCTTTATGTTGAATGACGCGATCGATTCTACGTCTTCAGGTCCAGCTTTACGAATCACAACTTGCCCACTCATTTCCCGTTCTTCCTCGGTTAATCAAACTACCAACGTCATCATGTATTTAAGGTCAATTTCAGCAGGAAAAACGTCTAGATCTTGCTTTTTGCAGGGTTTTTGGCTGACGAAACATTTAAATAACCGACGTTAATTATTTTTAACAATATGTTAGAAATAATTAACGTAAAGTGAATCGAAAGGAGAAGAGAATATTTACAACTAGTATTCGGTGTCCTGGTATGTGTTATCAGAGCTTTTCTGATGGCGTGGGGAGGGCCACTCCTAGGAGAAGACCACACGGGTATAGCAACGGTAATAGGGATACTAGGCATCGGAATAATAAGTACGTCTAATAAGAGGTTGCTTCGATGAGTCTTCCTTGGTCTTTGATGAGTCTTGGGATACTCGCTACCATCGTGCTACTTGGAGTGTTAGCAGTATGGAGAATACTTGAGGATAGGCGATCAGGGTTTCCAGCTCAGGATGAACGGACAAGGAAAATCACAGGAAGATCGGCAACTTGCACGTTTTACATCGGATCCTACTTCATGATAGTCTTGATATTAGCAAATATCGTTAGCAGGGAATTCACAGGTTTATTTCTAATCGATTGGGACTACGCGTTGGTAGCATCGATTCTAGTGCAGAGTCTTGTCTTTGGCGGACTGCGTTGGTACTTCAATAGAAAAGGCGACTACAAGTGACCTTTAAGACGAGAATCAAAGAATACAGGGCAAGACACAGCTTAACCCAAGATGACCTCGCAAAGATTGTGGGTGTCCGAAGAGAGACGATACTTTACCTTGAGAAGGGTAAATACAACCCCTCACTAGAACTTGCTCATAATGTCGCTAAAGCACTAAAGACGAATATCAATGACTTGTTCATATTCGAGGAAGATGACGGAAGATAGAGGATAACAGTAGACCATTTCACTTTCTTCCGAATAAGAGCCCAATCCATCCGAATCTTTGCTTTCTACAAATTAACCGCGTATCGTTGCTCTGAAAAAAATCGTTGACATCACTTTCATCCAAAGGAACTTCTTCTACCTCATCAAGACCTAGAACACTAATCAATGGTTTCAGGAACACTCTATTGAAGTCGCATTTGGCGGGAGCTAGTATGATTCCGAAGCCTCCTTTTTTGATAAATTCGATGTGCTTTTTGAAGCAGTCTTTTCTTTTTTCGCCAAAAAAGTGTTCTATCAACCCATGACTATGGACAATATCATACCTCTCATCCAGTTCCACTGAGAAGATATCTGATTTAATGTATCTGGACTTCACCCTTTTATTTCGAAAGAACTCGTCGGACCTGTTTTGAGCCTCTTCAGAGAAATCAACAATAGTAACCTTGCCACCGAGCTTTTCAGCGATTCTCCACGAAAGACCGCCTAATCCTCCGCCCAGATCCAGAATACTCGGGTTCTCAACATCGATGAAATCTAAAAAGTGTTCATAGAATAATTGCCAGAAGAACGCGTTTCCTACCTTGTATATTGCCGGCGTATCATTATGCCAAAAAACATTCCACTGTTCATTCATAAGAGTCATCGATGCTACACTTTTCTGAATTGTCTGATTCTATCATCCTGCTTTATAATTTCGAATAGTTCTGTTGGCGGCTGAAGTCTTCCCTCGACAGCGAGAATTCCCTTTGTTTTAAGAAGTCGGTGAAGCTCAACCCATGTCTTTGTCATATTCCCTCTGGTATAGGAGAATCCGAAGAGGAGGATTAAGTCAAAACTCTTAGCTGGAAGACCTGTCTCCGCAGCATCAGTTACCATTGTTTTCACGTTTTTCACATTCTCTCTCGCAATTTTTCCTTGAATCCTCTCTATTGCAAGTGGATTAATATCCAATGCAACTACGCTTCCCTTTTCACCCACCATAATCCCGGCTGGAACAGTGAAGAACCCTGGACCACAACCCACTTCGAGCACCTTCTGACCCTGTCTTATCCCCGCTGAATTCAGAACCTTATAGGGGTCTCTGAAAATTGAATAAAGCGTGTCGTGGACGAATGCCATAGATTCAAAGTTAAACCTCTTTATGAGAGACATGTTGCCACTCGCCAATTTTAACTATGAAAATAATACCTACCACGTTTATAGTTATTGCAACACTCCGCGAAGACACGGTTGACTCTATTGAAACACTTGCTCAAAAAAAGCAAAGAAAAGGCATCGAGTGAAACGCTTCAATTAGATTTTAATCCTATCTCTTCCTTCAATTTATCGAGTCTTACGATAACAAAAGATTTTTCAGGAGTGAACGATTTCCATCCTCCCTCTTTTTTTAGACCGTGAGCAGCCAGAAAGTTAGTTGAAATCTTCCTATTTCCCTCTTCAGCAAGCCTTTTAACTGCTTCTGCTCTTTCCTCCTGATCCTTTACAACCTTCAACCTACCTCTTAATACGACGAATTTATATTCGCTGAGGTCGGGTTTGAAACTTTCTAAACCTACACATACACGATCATCCTTTTCGAGCAAACGCATTTTCTTACCGTAATCGGTAAAATGAAAATACATCTTTCCATCGATTACAACGTATTGAAAGGGAGCCATGTAAGGATAAGCATCGCCTTTAAAGGCGATCCGGCAAATCGTCTGTTGGCGAATAAGCTCCTCGATCTCGCTCTTGGACATTTTTGGTAGCTTAACTGTCAATCATTTTTCACCTCGATTCACTTAGAGAATCTTTAACAAGAGACTGGTAGTAGATTATACTCGCTATCTTTAATTAAGTATAACTTATCATATTACTGGAGGTTAATGTCTTGAAGGGGAAAGCACCAAGTTTCTGTCTGAAGAATCAAGATGGTGACGAGGTCTGTTTGAAAGATTTCAAAGGAAAATGGGTTGTGCTCTATTTCTATCCGAAGGATAATTCTAAGAGTTGCACTTTAGAGGCTGTAGCCTTCACAGAGAGTCTAGAGGAGTTTCAGAAGCTTGACGCGGTTGTACTTGGGATGAGCCCGGACTCTGTCAAAAGTCATCAGAACTTCGTAAAGAAACATAATCTCAAAATCACGCTTTTGAGTGACCCTGACCACGAGGTACTGGAGAAATTTAATGTCTGGCAGCTCAAAAAGATGTACGGGAAAGAGTATCACGGTGTGGTCAGAAGCACACTCATAATAGATCCCGAGGGTTACGTTGTCAGCAGATGGGAGAAAGTACGAGTGAAAGGTCACGTTGAAGAGGTAAAGAAGAAATTAGTTGAGTTGAAATCAACTTGATTCTTTCCTTCCATTTTTCTTAAATGAGCAAAGCATTAATGACTCGTCTACGACTCGAGAAGTTACATGTGACTTTTCTTAGTGGAATAGAGCCTGAATCGCCGTTACGGCCTAGAAAATATACTTTAACTCACTCTGATTTGTCTGGCGACTTGTATATTACTATCGGTAAAGAGTACAATACAGAACAATTTTCAGGCTTATACTCCAGATTCATGAGAGATGAAGTTCTGGCTGAATGGAAGAAAAAAGCGGATGAATACTCTCTTGAAGTTTATTGTCATGTTAGTGGCGGGTTCGTGCTGGGAAGTGATGGTTGGCGTTACAGGATTTTCAGAGAGGAACTAGCTTTGGTTCTTGAAGCTTTGAGATACGGAGACCGAATGCTTTTCGAAAACCATCCTGAACTTGACAAATCAAGAATATTCGTCAATTTTCAATCAGCAAACCCTAAATATAATAGAGTTGAGAACTGGGGTTCACCAGAAGATTATAAGATTTAAAATGAAGGACTACAGTCATTTACTCTTTGGTCAATCATCAGATATAGAATTCTATGATTCCCTTTTTCTTGATTACCGGTATTACAATCAATGCTAAGGCTATTACCGTGGTAGTCGCAATTGCTGTGTAGAAGATTGCTGGATACTGAGCATTTTTAATAGCGATACCGACTGCTGCCCAGATAACGACCAGTGCGAAAGCGAAGTCTCTTCTTCTAACTATCATGATTACCGTCAACGCTAATGCTACAACTATCATTAATGCAGTCCCCATCTCTTGAGTGACTGGGGGTATACCCGGGAAGATTAGGTTTAAAGCCGATGCGACCGCGGCGATTGTTGCGAGGCAGATCCAACCCAAGTAAACGCTGAAATGAAGATGAACTGCCAACTTTTCACTTCTTGAAGCCATCACCCTTCCAATTCCTAAACGTGTGTAAATCAAGATCAAGACTATGAGAAGCAGCACAATATCAACTACAGAAAACAAGAAGACTGTGGGGGCGCCATATGAGTAATGGAAGAGAAACAACCAGACCGAGTTGATGACGCCGCTGACAAAGTACCAAATCCCTATCTGCGCTAAATACTTCTTCCCTTTTTGACTGGGTCGCGCCTGATAAATCATGAACACTGCAGCCAACGTGTATATTACTCCCCATATCGCAAAGACGTAGCCGGGTGGGGTGAAGAGGTTTGGGTAAGAATCAGAGACCTGACCAGTTGTTACGTCATTGAAAGGCAGAATGTTCGCAAGCGAATTCATAATCAATGTTCCGATTACAGCTACAACATTTGCTATTTGATAGATTTTGTTGTTCATTTTGTGAGTCAAAATATGGAAAATGAAAAAGGATTAAAAAACTTTACCTTAAAAATCAATCAAATAACTCGGAAAAAAATAGAAGCATCTAATTCTATTAGAGGCCGGTGTCCTGGCCATAACCCATCTTCTTTCTAGCTAGACACCGTCTAGTTAAACAATGTCTTACCATTTTTCCTTTTTTTCTTTTATAGTGTGGAGAGTGGGGGTTGAACCCATCACACAGTGGAGATATCTCCCGAGTCTTCTGTGAAGTCCTCGGTTAATAAAACGGTTTGAAGGCATTCTAAAATAAAATCTGTTTATAATTCATCTATAGCATGCAAAGTTGACTAGCAGTATATTTCTATTACAATCACAAACTTTTTTATAAATAAAAAACCAATTTTAGACTGAGAGGAATGTTAGAGTTTTTAAAGGATCCAATATGGCAATTCATTGGTGTAGTTGTTACTGTTATAACAATATTGGTGACATTGGGATTATATATCAAACAGCGTCGAATTAAAAATTTATCATATCAAATACGCTCCATTACACCTCTGTTAAGTTTGTCTGAAGAAGTAAAAGGAATTTTACAAATTCTATACAAAGGAAAACTAGTTGATCAAGTTCATTTAATAAGACTTAGACTATTGAATTCAGGTAACACTCCAATTCAATCTTCTGACTTTGAAAAACCGGTAAGTATTGATTTTGGAAACAAAGCAAAAATCCTTTCAGCTAGTATTCTGAAGACCGACCCCGAAAACCTAACTCCGTCATTAAAGATTAAAAAAAATTCTGTTGTATTATCTCCCCTACTCATGAATAAAGGTGATACTATAAATATAAAAATACTTGTTAGCAGATTTGAAGAAGTAATTCAACTTGATGGAAGAATTGTTGGTGTTAAAAATATTAAAGAAGTTGAAGAGGAAAAAACATACCATACACTATTATTACTTTTATCATTAATTGTGATTACCTATGGCTTTTTCCAATTTTTCCTAATCTTTTTATCTGGAGTTTATAGCGATCAATTTTTATTTGGTACAATTTTCATTGTTGTAGGGTACCTAATGGCATTCGGGATTACGTATACAATTCCAAGATATAAACGAAGGTTCAGATGGTTTCTAAGGCTTCTCACTAAATAACATCATTTTACTCTATTACGATAGAACGTTTTATTTATTTTGAATCAAAAATCATCTTTGATTGTTTCTTAAGCGAACTAATAATCGCTACTAGAAGCTTAAAGTTTCTGTTTATTAAAAACCACGATTTTAGAACGCCCATAGCTATTGGGAGAGGAACACGCTTCTTTGAAGTTCAGGGACTTAACTATTTAGGTAGTAAAAGGCAATTTTTGAGATTTATTTCTGTTTTAAAGCTTTTTCTGGCTTTTAAAAACGAATATTTAATGTATTTATAAGGTGAGGGGAAAACGCCTTTTTCAAGCAGGGGAGAAAAAAATTCGGGTTACTTTTTAAATACCCTAAAACATCCATTTTTTGTGAAAATACTTTTTCATAAAAATTGCTTTTATTATTCTTTTACTAGTTTTCCATCTTTTTTGAGACGCTCAATTGAGGATTGAATTTTTTCAACGCTTAATCCCAAATCGTTTGATGCTTTTGATATGGATATTGTGCCTTTGTTTTTTTGAATGTAGTTGAAAACGATGTTATCAAAGGATGAGGGGTTTTTGAATCTGCATTATGGACAATATTTTGCTTCTGAGGGAATCTGTAATCCACAGTTTGCACAGTACATATAGTCCTTTAGATGGGTAGGTTCAGGTGGCATAG
>Ga0209636_10001433_pt1 | contig 24106 bp, 14 predicted proteins | sample DeeMarSWOR152_54_FD_187464 | JGI IMG/M metagenome (GOLD analysis project Ga0209636, IMG submission 187464) | Marine sediment microbial communities from White Oak River estuary, North Carolina - WOR-1-52-54 (SPAdes) (version 2) | ecosystem: Environmental > Aquatic > Marine > Intertidal zone >...
CGTGCAATGTAAACAGTGAGTTATAAAATTGCGGCTCGACAATTGTTTTGCCAGGAGCAATCAGTTCCAATCGCATTAAAAATGCAAAACTAACGCCCACCAGGAAAAATGTGAGCATGGAGAATAAATAGAGGATGCCGATCCGTTTATGATCGATGCTGAAAATCCACGATAGAATGCCTGTAAACCGTCCCTTGTATTCAAGAAAACTAACTTCTTTACCAATATCAGCAACTGCTTCGTGTGCCATATTATTGCCTCATCACTCTTTTTCGTGCTTGTGTCTTAATGATCAGGAAAACGACAAAAACTCCAATTAGAAATAGAATAATCGTGCCTGTAATCTTGGTGATATTCATTGCGTAAGTTCGCCCTTGCGGATCATAGCTGAAACAGTATAGCAAGACCTTATTAATTGTGGGTCCCACTCTCCCTTCGGCTGCCTCGATTAGCGCCATTTTCACATCAAACGGCAGGTAGCTCAGTCCCATGATATAGCGAATAATCTTGCCATCAGGCGCCAGCATAATGATCGCCGACGGATGAATGAAATCCTGTTTATCTTTTTTGAATCGATAACCAACAGCTTCAGTGATTTTAGCGATGTTATTGATATCCCCTGTCAAGTAACGCCAGGCGCTTTCAGGAAACTTTCGCTCGATAGATTTCAAATAATTCATTTTTTTATCCGCTGCAAATTCAGGGGTGTCCGTCGGATCGAAACTAATGGTGATCACATTAAAATCCGTGCCTGGCTCAAGATCGATTTTCTCTAACAGAAGTGCTAATTCAGATAACATGCGAGGACAAATTGTGGGACATCGGAAATAGACGAAGGAAAGAATGGTCGGTCTGTCAATTAAGTCTTTCAGCGCCACCGAATCGCCCTTTTCATTGTAAAAGAATACATCGGTCGGAACATATTCACCCAGTTTTTCGATGATACCGACTTCAATATCCTGATCGTCTGCTTTTGTCATTCCATTAAACTGAAGGATGATCAGTAAAATCAGAGAAAAATTTGTAAGCCATCTCATTTTTCACCTCATTGATTATAACAATATGGTTTATTTATACCATATTACCCAATCACCGAATTCCCCCAATTTCACAATTACCTATTCACCCAGTTACCTAATTATGGTTTGGTCGCCTTATACCCTGTCTCATTAATCGTCGCCACCAATTCATCCAGCGAAATCTTACTGCTGTCATATTTTACATGGGCAAAAGCTTTTTCATGATCCGCATTGATCTCGACAATGCCATCTTTTCGTTTCACTTCGGTTTCAATATGATGCTCGCAACTGCCGCAGGTCATGCCCTGGACCGGGATGTTGACTTCGGTGATGATGGGTTCGGTGTGGTCTGCTTGTTCAGATTTTTGAGAACAAAAAAAGGCGAAAAGTGTAAATAAAATCATCACTCCGCCTGAAATAATTTTCAAATACTTTACTGTTTTCATGTCCTCACCTAACTTTTTTTATTTACTAAAAATTATTTAAGCTTAAATTTTACAAATTTTTTATAAAAAAGTCAAGTAATTTTTGAATTGGTTTCAATTTGGATTGATTTCAAATTGGGAATGAATTTCATTTCAAAAAAGGATAAAACTGATTTAATCGATTACCATTAAATGTATGTCATGTAAGTTTATTTTTCCAACGGATCAATTACCCAATATTCATTTATACCCGCCTGCTCATATTCTAAATACTTCATTCTCCAATCCCGTTCAACGCTATCTGGAGAGACAATTTCCACGACCAAATTAGAAACGCTGTCAACCTCTGAATTTGTGATGATGACCTCTTTTTCCGTAGACACAAAAATGAGAACAGGGATTCTTCTCAAACCAGGTCGAGGTCTAACCTGGAAATTTTCACCCCATATTATGCCAAGTTGATGCTGATCAATATACAGTTGAGAATCGTGGTTAAAAACGTAGAAATTCTACTATGCTCACTTGAAACTGGTAAATGCACAATAACTTCCCCGTCTATATATTCAGCTCTGGTGTCTTCATCACAAAATTCGAGAAACTCTTCTTCGGTCATTACCAGGGGCTGCGCTAATGGTGCAACTTTTTCTTCTGTTAAAGTTTCCATAGTAATAATCTCATTATATATTCATTTTTCAAGATGATAACATTACTAAAAGATAATAAAAGAAGTTAGCAATTGCAAGAGAAAAGTTTGGGGCTAAGAGCAATGATTCTTTTCGATTATATTGCTCTGATGCTATTTTCAAAAGTCTGATCTAAACACTCATACTGATGGGGCTTCTGAGTCGTAATATCGCAATTATTGTGCCTTTTGATTTGAAGAAAACGTCCGGAACAAGTCATACAGACCATGGAATCACTAATTGGATTTCCAGACTGTGACATAATCAAAATACACTTTTCGAGAAAAATAGTAGATTTTGGTAGAATCTAAGGATAGCAATATTTAGAAATTAAGTCTCTCGATATTCGTCAGAATTTTTGCAATAACCGCATTATAGGTTATAACTGAATTAAAACTTGGGAATTATTCACAATCCCCTTTACGCATATTCCGAAAGTTGAAAGTATTTATGATACGAAGGTTTAAGACCAATCCTTATTTTTAAAGATAAAAATAAAGTATAATTCATTAACGGAAACAATCGAGAATATAAAAAAAAGAATAATTAAATTTACAATAAAAATATTTTTTAAAAGAGGGCGAGATGAAGGCTCTAAGAGATTTTTCGATAAATCTATTGATATTAATAAGCCTGATAATCTCCAATTCAACAGTTACAAAGTCTCAAGCCAACCTTTCTGCTGAAGTACCAATATTCTCTCACAGCAGCGGATTTTATTCAGGTTCAATTCGTGTTTCGCTTAACGTATCATCACCCAATGCAATAATCCGTTACACTTTAGATTGTTCCAATCCCATCCAGGAGAATCCGGTTTATACGGCACCAATTGAAATCAATCAAACGACAATTGTTCGAGCAAGAACTTTTGAAGCGGATTATGTTCCAAGTAACATCATATCCCATACTTATATATTAGATCAGCAATTTAGTATCGCGACACTCTCCCTTGTCACAGAGCCAGCGAACCTGTGGGGAGATAGCGGAATATACTCTCATTATGATAATCGGGGAGATAATTGGGAGCGTCCTGCTACAATTCAATTTTTTGAAAGTGATGGATCACTCGAATTCTCGTCTAACATTGGGATCCGTATTCATGGCGGCAGGAGCCGAGTATTTGAGAAAAAGTCGTTTCGCTATTACTTTCGAGGTGACTATGGACAGAGTGAACTTTATTATCAACTATTTAAACCACGGGAAATTCATGAATTCAAAAGGTTTGTAACATCAGCCTCCTTTCAGGATGCTCCTGCTAATAGCGCCTATGGTTCAGGAACCTTGCTGCGGGATGCAGTTTTACATGAAATCGGGCGACGTATCGAAAAAGATATCTCGTTGGGAACTCGACCCGTTGTACTTTATCTTGTCGGCAAACCATGGGGGATTTATAATGCTATTGAGCGAATCGATAGACATTTGTTGAAAATCAAATTTGGAATTGACTATTGTGATATCATTGAAAATTACACTAAAGCCAGAGAAGGTACCATGGATCGCTGGAATGAAATGATCGCCTTTTTTGAATCCAGCGATTTGAGCTTACCGCAAAATTATGAAAAAGCCAAATCCTACATCGATATTCAAAACTTTACACGCTATAATATTGTGGAAATTTATGGCGGTAATATGGACTGGCCTGATAATAATAATCTCGCCTACTGTGGTCGCAACCAAGGTGATAAGTGGAAATGGATTCTGTGGGATCTGGACAATTCTTTTGCTTATGTTAGCGCTAATACTTTTGAATTGGCAACAGATGAAAATTCCAGAGGATCGCTTATTTTAAGAAAATTACTTGAAAATAAAGAGTATAGAACATACTTCCTGAATGAGTGTGCTGACTGTTTTAATATAATACTTCAACCAGACAATGTCATAGCGATTATCGATTCACTTGCCTCAATTATTCGAAATGGTATTTATTTTGAGGTCGATCGTTGGGGAGGAACAATTGAGAAATGGGAAGAAAGTGTAAACTTTCTTAAAACCTTTGCCGATAATCGTCTAAATAGACTGTGGCAATATATCTTGTGGGAATTTGATGTCAATGATAAGCATCTTCTAACTCTCCAAATACCACAAGGAGGTCAGGGTAAAGTTCGAATAAATAATATTTGCATTGATCAATATCCATGGAGTGGATATTATTTCAAAGATGTTCCAATTGAACTTGAGGCAGTACCAGACGCTGGATTTAAGGTTAAAGGATGGAATGATTCTTTACTATCAAAAGAAAAACAAATTTCTTTAATCATGAAAAAGGATTACACGATTTATCCCATATTTGAACAAGATACACAAACCGTAGAGATAATTATCAATGAAATTAATTATAATAGCGCGACAAATTTCGATCCCCAAGATTGGGTGGAATTATATAACACATCGGATCAAACAATTGATTTGAGAGGCTGGCATTTTAAAGACAATGATGACGCACATGATTATGAATTTCCCAGTGGAACGACAATAGATCCTCATGGCTTTCTTATTCTTTGTCGTAATCAAATTGCATTTCACAATTTATTTCCCGAAGTGACTAATTATATTGGTGATTTTAGCTTTGGTCTGAGTGGAAATGGGGATGCTATAAGAATTCTTAATTCCTCTTTTATCCTGATTGATTCTGTTAATTATGATGATAAATCCCCCTGGCCAACTGAAGCGGATGGAAAGGGTACCACTCTCGAACTTATTGATCCTCAATTAGATAATACGCTTCCCGAAAATTGGCGGGCAAGCCCGGGGCATGGTTCTCCGGGAAAGTCAAATTTTTATTTGCCAGAAGTGACGGGATTTATTGTAAAAGATAGTAGTAGTGCGACCACATTTACAAATAGTCGAGATGTTCTGATTGAAATGACTGAAGCTGATGGAGACGGTCAGGTTGTGAAATGGCTCATTAATGAGAATCCAGACCTTCCGACTCCTGATGATTTTACCCTGACAGACCGACCCACCAGTTATCATATAGAAAGCAATGAAAGAACGATAGCTATTTACGGATGGGTGGTTGATAATGATGGTCAGGTTAGCAATTTAACATTCAATTCACACGCAAGTATTAATTTGGATTTAACAAAACCCAATTTTACAGCTAATGTTTTAAGTTCAAAACAACTGGAAATAATTTTTAGTGAACCTGTTGTTGGCGCTAACGATAGTAATAATTATGAGATCACACCGTCTCTTGACAGTGTATCTGTTACTTGTCTAGGGGAGAACCGTTATTATTTAACTACTCGACAGGATCAAGATTCAAGGATTATTTATCATTTGATGATTAGTAACGTTATTGATTCAGCAGGAAATGTTTTGGCAAAAGAACAATTTTCATTCGGAGGTTATGGCGGTATATATAAACCATTAGAACTAAAACTTATAAAAGCAAGTCAATGTAATTTTGGTCAGGATTGGAACAATGCCATTGACGGTGATATTCGAGGATGGGATGGAACTGTTAAAGCTCAGGGTGGATCCTGTTTTGCCCTTTTTGCTTTTTCAGATGAAAAATTGCATACAGTTCATAAGATTCGATTGTTAACCGATTCAGGAATCGGGGCTTCTGAGCAATGGATCCGGGAATTTAAAATCGAGGTTTCAGACATCAATTTAACTTCGCAGAACTTTGTACCGGTTTTGCAAGCAAAAAAAATCGGTGGAAACTGGGAAGAATTTTCCATAGGTGCAGTTGTTGCACGTTACTTAAAATTGGAAGTGATTCAACCGTCCAGTGGTTGGTGTCAGATAGCCGAATTTGAGGTACTTGGGCTGGATTCCTGTAGGATTTTAACGGCACAAAAATCTGTTCCTAATCCTGATTATTCAACATCAGAAAAATGGACGACATTTGATGAATCAGCTAATTGCGTTCAGAATGACGATCATACTGTATTTTCAAATTATCCCAACCCATTTAATGAAAGGACAAACATTGGATATAAACTCTCATCTCCTTCTCATGTAAACTTAACAATTTATAACCTCATGGGCGAAGAGATTGATACACTTGTGGATGAATGGAAATCAGCGGGTAATTATCAAATGTCATGGGATGGGAGGGATAACAACGGTTTCACAGTGCCATCTGGAATTTATATTCTTCGAATGAGATTGGATCAATCTAATCAAAGTAGAAAAATACTTTTGATGAAATAAGATGGTAGTCTCATCAAGGATGGATTTTCGGATTTGGTTGAATACTCATATAAATTTAAGATTCCTTTAAAAAGGAGACAGAGTGATGAAAACACGTGGTTTACTTTCAAGGGCGAGCCTTTTTTCCTCGATTTTTACAGTGTTTTTAGTTTTCATGATTGTTATCGGCTGCGCTCCCAAGCTGAAAATGATAGATAAAATGCGGGAGGCGTATCATAGGGATCAGTACGAAGAGTTAATTGGCTATGAGTTCGAATGTGCAGAAAAAAGGCCCGAATGCGTTGAGATAAATGCCCTAAAAGCAAGCGCCTATGCCAATTTACGCAATTATGATGAAGCTGTGAAGTATGCTGATAGGGCTCTGGCAGCCATTGGTACGGAATATCGGAATCAGGATGTTGCGCTGGCGTACATTGTGAAAGGAATGATCGCAATTATTGATGCCAAGGAGTTGGAACGTCAGGAACGAAGGGGTGCTCTGACCAAAGCAGAAAAGGCTTTAAAAAAAGCACTGGATTATGATCAAGACGTGAGCAAAACAGGAAGAGCACAGCAGAGGGCAAACGCCATAGCTGCCAATAAGTTTCTCTGTGAATGCTATTTTATGCAGTGGCAAATTTCCAAACAAGCTGAGATGGCTCAGAAACTCAAGGAAATCGCGAAAATCTTGAAAGGGATTAATCCCAACTCAAGCATTGGGGATTATTATTTCATTCGAGCCATGCTCAGTTTTCTACAATTCGAAATCAATGAGGTAAACAGCGAGGATGAGGAGAAAGTATATTTGATGAAAAAAAAGTTGCAGTTGCTGAGTGAATACGCTGAAAAAATCCACAATGAACTGCCCGAAGCTGATTACATGAACCACAAGGATGCAAATTTAACACTGCAAAAAGATATTGAAATATTTGAAGAAGCTATTGGTAGTATCGGGATGGCACCTTTTGACAAGATAACGTACACATTTATGGAAACCGTGGACAATTCAATTTATCTATTATTAGTTTCGTGGAACATGGAATCTGTGGATGCTTGTGAAATCCTGCAGTGGGAATTACTTCATAATACAGAAAAAATAGATACTGGAAAAAAACTCGAAACTCGCAACATATCTGAAATAGAGATTCCTTTGAGAAATGATTATCCAGACGGTGTTTATAGTTTACATATTTGGTGCTGGTCTGGGGGAAAGGATGTAGATAGAACAGCGATTACATTTAAAAAAGTCAACGACCGTTGGTTAAAACGAGATACAATAAAATAATTGTTTAGGAGGAGTTCATTATGAACAGAAATCTAGTAATTCTTTGTATTGTTCCTGCTGTAATACTATCAGGAGCTTTCCTTTTATATTTTACCCGCAATTCAGCAGATGTACAAGTCAATGAGTTAGATACTCGTGAGACAGAATTTTTAACGCTGAGTCCATTACAGTTTGGTGAATTAGCTAAAATAAGAAAAATTGATTTATATAACTCTGAAATTAAAATTTCTAATATCCAAGTAGATTATCCAGGATACTCACTTAATAAAGATGAAAAATATGATTGTATTATATCCCCAGAAAAAGAAAATGCCAGACTGACAATCAATTATAAAAAGGAAAATATGAATGACAATAAGATTGATTTCATTATAAAAACCAAAAAAACAGAATTTCCTATCCCTATTAAAGTTTCCTTGGAGTTGAATAAATTAGAATTGTTGATTAAAGCTACGGTGTCCAAGAAACATGAATTAATACAGAATGAAATTATTTTTGATAAGGGTTTGATTTTGCCAGTTCCAGGACATAAAAATGATTTAATTGAATATGATTTAGTATCTAAATTTTCGAAAATCAAATTTGCAAAAGCAGGTAACAAAGAAACTTTAGAATTACCAACAAATCTAGTCCATAAAGATGAAGGTGCTATATTGAATTGTAAGTTTTCAAAATATTCCAAAATTGAGTTTAAAACATTTAATGGAACAGATGGGGCAAAAATGGGTTTTTTCTTTGATTCTTCACTAAGAGATAGCACTATGTGTATTTTTCAGAAGGAATCTGATGGAAAAAAAGATGTTATAATATCCAATCCCAGCTTCCTGTCAGTAAAAGATCAAAACGAAAAATTAATTATATCTTATTCTCCTAAAAATGAATTTTTACCAGTTATCAGAAAAAACGATGAAATTCTCATTCAAAGTGATAATTTAACTCTGACCGAACCTATTAAACTCAAGAATGACCAAATTACAATATCATTAGAAGGGAGTAGCAAGGATGTACGCAGAAAAGGGACACAATTAATAGAGAGTAATTTTGATACAGTTCCAAAATTTTTCACCGCAGTGATTATAATTATCGCATACGTCATAGACAAAATCATTACAGTCTTTGAATTTATTCGTTCGAATAAAAATGTTAAACATAATTAGCTTTGATTATTCATTAATTTCTACCACTAAGACTAAGACACTAAACAATTAAGAATCATAACAATAGAATGAGCAAGCGTGGATATTCTTTGGCAAAGTTTGGCATGGCACCAACAAAGACATTGGTTCTGGATATTGGATTATCCGAGATGGAAATTTTGGGATAGATGAAAAACAAAACAGGATATAATATCAGGTGAATATGCCGGCACAGGACAAATATATGAAAATTTATTCTTAAAATGAAAAAGCCTGAATTTTTAATTTTTAAACTTCAATTTCCTATTTCTAATAAATCAGATCAACTCTACATCATTTGTGCCTACCTTCATGGCAATAATGTCACTGTCACTTCTGCTACTAAAAGAAATTTTAACATTTTTTGATATTTAATAACATCGATTTTTCAAATTTATTCTTGACATTCTGTCATAACTATGCTATATTTACAAGATATTATTTTGATCAGGAATGAAAAATGGCGAAGTTTGAGTTAATATCGGATTATAAACCAACTGGAGATCAACCCCAGGCGATTCAGGAATTAATCGAAGGGGTGTTGAGGGGGGATCGGTTTCAGACGCTGCTGGGAGTTACCGGCAGTGGAAAAACTTACACCATGGCAAACGTAATTGCCAATATCCAGAAGCCAACAATCGTTCTCTCGCATAATAAGACGCTGGCGGCGCAGTTGTACGGTGAATTCAAAGGCTTTTTCCCAAACAATGCTGTGGAATATTTTATTAGCTACTACGATTATTATCAACCAGAGGCTTACGTTCCCACGACAGATACATACATTGCCAAAGACACCTCGATTAACGATGAAATTGATCGATTACGTTTGAAAGCAACGAGTTCGCTATTAGAACGGGAAGATGTCGTTATCGTTGCTTCAGTTTCATGCATATATGGTTTAGGATCACCGGAAGATTATCGACAACTGTTGTTAATTCTGAGGAAATGTGATCGGATCGAAAGAAATAAAATTCTTGAAAAATTAGTGGATATTCATTACACTCGAAATGATTTTGATTTTAGCCGGGGAACCTTTCGTGTTCGAGGAGATGTCATTGAAGTCATTCCAGCTTACGAAGAAGAAGGTGTTAGAATCGAACTATTTGGAAATGAAGTCGAAAATATTTCAATTGTTGATACGTTGACCGGCAAAGTGAAAGCCCAGCGTGATTCTATTGCCATTTATCCTGCCAAACATTATGTAACAACACAACCAAGATTAGAAGAAGCGATTCGAAATATTAAGATTGAATTGGAGGAACGGCTGGCATGGCTTCGAAAACATAATAAATTATTGGAAGCGCAACGTCTTGAAATGCGAACCAATTATGATCTGGAAATGATGCAGGAAATTGGCTTCTGTTCTGGCATCGAAAACTATTCACGACACTTAACCGGTCGGGAACCTGGTGAACGTCCGTTTACATTGCTCGATTTTTTTCCAAAAGATTTGCTCATGTTTATTGATGAATCGCACCAAACCATTCCTCAGGTTCAGGGAATGTACTACGGCGATCGCTCACGAAAGGAAACGCTGGTCGAATTTGGTTTCCGTCTGCCATCTGCGCTGGATAATCGTCCCCTTAATTTTCAGGAATTCGAGTCCATGCTGAATCAGGTGATCTTTGTGTCTGCAACACCTGCTGAATATGAACTGGAAAAAAGTGGCGGTGTTGTTGTTGAACAAATTATTCGTCCAACAGGATTAATTGATCCAGAAATCGAGGTCCGACCGATTAAAGGACAGATTGATGATCTGATTTCGCAGATCAATGTCCGGGCTGAAAAAGGTGAACGTGTACTGGTTACAACCCTTACGAAAAGGATGGCAGAAGACCTGACAGATTATCTTGCTGAGATGGGAGTAAATGTCCGTTATTTACATTCCGAGATTGCTGCTCTTGACAGAGTGGGAATTCTTCGAGATTTGCGTTTGGCAGAATTTGACGTACTGGTCGGGATAAATCTTTTACGCGAAGGACTGGATTTGCCAGAAGTATCTCTTGTAGCAGTGCTTGATGCGGATAAAGAAGGCTTTCTCCGCTCCGAAACTTCGCTGATGCAGGTTGCCGGACGTGCCGCTCGAAACATTGGCGGGAAAGTCATTTTCTATGCTGATATTATCACACAATCGATGCAGAAAACAATTAATGAAACCAACCGCCGGCGAAAAATTCAGCAGCAATATAATGAAGAACATGGGATCACACCAAAAACGATTTATAAATCGGTCGAAGATGTATTGCGAACCACGCGAGTCGCTGATGAAAAAATCGATAAATGGGGAACACGACGGAAAAAACGTCGTGATTTACAGGAGAGATGGCTATCCAAACTTGAACGTGAAGAATTAATTGAACATTATGAAAATGAGATGTTAGATGCTGCCAGAAATCTGGAATTTGAGCGAGCGGCCGAGTTAAGGGATGAGATAGAGTGGTTGAAGAATCATTAAGTTGGAGGAAAATACAAAGAAAAATGAAAATACTTGTCGTCGGTGGTGGTGGCAGAGAACACACACTCGTCTGGAAAATTTCACAAAGTCCTCTTATAGAAAAAATCTATTGTGCGCCTGGTAATGCTGGAATCAGTCAACTGGCGGAATGTGTACCAATTATAGATACTGATATTGATGAATTGCTAAAATTTGCGGATAAGAATCAAATTGACTTAACAGTAGTCGGACCCGAAGCACCGCTGGCATTAGGTATTGTTAATGCCTTTCAAAGTCAGGGACTCCAAATTTTTGGTCCATCAAAAAAAGCGGCGGAAATTGAGAGCAGTAAAATTTTTGCTAAATACTTGATGGAAAAATATCATATTCCCACCGCAGCTTACAAAACATTTGACAGGTACGAAGAAGCAAAAAAACATTTAGATTCTGTTTCTATTCCGACTGTAATTAAAGCAGACGGTCTGGCAGCAGGCAAAGGTGTGCTTATCTGTCTTTCAAAACAAGAAGCGCAGGAAGCCTTGCAAAAGATGATGGTGCAACGTATATTTGGAGATGCAGGAAACAAGGTTGTCATCGAACAATATTTGCGGGGACAGGAAGCATCGGTATTGGCATTTACCGATGGTGTGAATATCTTACCGCTTGTCTCGGCTCAGGATCATAAGCCGATCTTTGACGGAGACAAAGGTCCCAATACGGGTGGTATGGGTGCCTATGCGCCAGCGATTTTAGTGAATGAAGAAATGTTAAAAACAGTCCAGGAAAAAATTTTAGAACCCGCAATAAAAGGGATGGCTCTGGAGGATCGTCCTTATCGAGGAGTGCTTTATGCTGGTTTAATGATTACGAAGCAGGGACCAAAAGTGGTGGAATTTAATTGTCGTTTTGGCGATCCCGAAGCCCAGGCGATTTTACCTTTGATGAATAACGATTTAGTGCTTTTGCTTTTAGCATGCAGTGAAGGGAATATTGAGAATATTAATCTTCAGACACGCAACAAATTCGCCGTTTGTGTGATTATGGCTTCCGGCGGTTATCCCGGGAAATACCAAAAAGGAACAGAGATTATCGGTCTTGATCGTAAATTTGATGATGAAGTTATTATCTTTCACGCCGGAACAAAACTGCTCAATGGCAAATTTGTTACCAATGGTGGTCGTGTCTTAGGCGTCACCGCGTTAGGCGATAACGTTGAAGAAGCAATCAAGCGAGCCTATCAAGCAGTTGGAAAGATAACTTTTGATGGAGCCTATTATCGAAAAGACATTGGATACAAAGCGTTGTAAATCAACCTGGAACGGATAACATAAGGAGACAATGCTATGAAAATTTTGGTGACTGGTGGTGCGGGATTTATCGGCTCGCATGTGGCAGATGCATATATCGAGCAGGGACATGAAGTGGTTATTGTGGATAACTTATCAATGGGACGGATGGAAAATGTTAATCCGCGCGCTCAATTCGTGAAGCTGAACATTCAAGATCCTGAAATTATTGGGCTATTTAAACAGGAAAAATTTGATGTGGTAAATCATCATGCCGCACAGATGGATGTAAGGCTTTCTGTTGCGGATCCGATATATGATGCAACCAACAATGTTATTGGCATCATCAATTTGTTGCAAGCCTCAGTAAAAAATGGAGTAAAGAAATTTATCTTTATTTCCAGCGGCGGGGCGATTTATGGAGAACAGGATTATTTCCCTGCTGACGAACAACATCCGACACGACCGTTATCTCCTTATGGAATTACTAAATTAACTGGTGAAAAATATCTTTATTTCTATCATCATGTTTATGATTTGAAATTTGTGATCCTAAGATATGCTAATGTCTATGGACCACGACAAAACCCTAATGGCGAGGCAGGGGTGGTTGCTATCTTTTCCAGCAAAATGTTAACCGGCGACCAGCCTATTATCAATGGAGATGGATTGCAGACGCGGGATTATGTTTACGTGGGGGATGTGATAAATGCGAATTTGAAAGCACTCGAGTATAATGGTAATGATTACTTCAATATCGCTACTGGAGTTGAAACAAATGTCAATGAACTTTTCCATCAGTTAAATCATTTAACCAATGCTGGAGCAGAAGAAGTCCATGGATCTGCACAACCAGGCGAACAGTTGCGAAGTATTTTAGGTATTAAAAAAGCAAAAAAATTGCTGAATTGGACACCACAAATTTCTTTAAATGAAGGGCTTGCTGAAACAGTTGGATATTTTAAACAATACCATAATATGAAATGAAAAATCGAGTCGAAAATAGTGTGGAAAGTGAAAGCTTTGAACAATTTCAACGTGAATCTGGCATTATTGGAAATTCACAAGCAATCCGACAAATTTTTGAAACCATACAACAGGTTGCGCCAAGTGATATTTCTGTATTAATTATCGGCGAAAGCGGTACTGGTAAGGAATTGGTCGCTAAAGCAATTCACAACCGAAGTCGTCGGGCGGCAAAACCACTTATTATTGTAAACAGCGGAGCTATTCCGGAAGGTATCATTGAATCCGAATTGTTTGGACATGAAAAAGGCGCTTTTACCGGCGCAGTTGGTGTCCGCAAAGGTTTTTTCGAGATGGCAGATGGGGGCACCATTTTTCTCGACGAAATTGGAGAAATGCCATTAAATGCACAGGTGAAAATTCTTCGGGTACTTGAAGGCAAGGAGTTCTCCCGTGTCGGCAGCGCTGATCCCAAAAAGACGGACGTCCGCATCATTGCCGCCACCAATAGAGAATTGGATCGTGAGCTACAGAATGGTTCATTTCGTCATGATCTGTATTTCAGACTTCACGCTGTAACGATTCAATTACCTCCATTAAGAGCCAGAAAAGAAGACATTCCCTTATTAGCCAGAACATTTGCAAATCAATTTTGCAAGCAAAATCATATTGAATTTCAAGGATTTGAAGAATCAGCCCTTGAACTGATGAGTGATTACCACTGGCCAGGAAATGTGCGAGAACTGAAAAATTTAGTTGAAAGCATAATCATACTCGAAAAAGGTCAAAAGATTAGCCAGCAAATACTGTTAAAATATATCGATGCCAGCAGTCTTGAACAACGACATCTTCCCATGCCGGTAAATCGTTCCACAGAACAGGTCGAAAGAGAATTTATATATCGAGCCTTATTGGATTTAAAATCAGAGATTTCCCAGTTGAGGGAAATTATACTGACACGACTATTTCCGCCTCGCAGACTGAAAAGTTGGGAGCCAGAAGATACGATAGTTATCCCTCATCAAAATGGAGAAATCATTTATGATGAGACGCCAATGGATTCTAAAGCTATGCCTTCACTGGAAGAAATGGAAAGACAATTGATTGACGGTACTTTGCAACGCTTTGATGGCAATAAAAGAAAAACGGCTAAAAGTTTAAAAATAAGTGAACGAACATTATATCGGAAAATTAAAGAATATAATTTGCCATATTGATATGAAAAAAAGTATAAATATTTTTCTCAGTTTGTTACTATTAGCTCTATTCCATTGTGGATACTACTCGTTTTCTGGTTCATCCTTATCAGGCCATATTCGAACGATTGCAGTACCGATGTTCGAGAACCGAACCACTGAATTCGGTGTGCGAGAGGATATTACTGATGCGCTCATTTATGAATTTACCCAGGACAATACGCTAAAAGTAGTGGATCAAAGAGCCGCTGATTCCATTATCGAGGGTACAATCGTCAACATTCGAGAACAGGCTGGTGCCTACAACCAACAAGAGCAGGTAAAGGAAATCAGAATCTACGTCAGGATTCAGGCAAAATTTGAAGATTTAAAAAAGAATAAACTGATCTGGGAAGAAGAAATTACACAATGGGGAACCTACAGTCCAGATGCACCAAGCGGAGAAAATTCCACCCGACAGGATGCAATTCGTGAAGCCATTGATAAAATTGTAACTGATATCTTTAATAAAACGATTTCAGGCTGGTAAAAATTTGCTAATATTTCTTAATTTAACAAATAACTGTTGATATTTAATGAAAAATATATTATGTTATAAATAATTTTTATTTTCAGTATAGATGTGTCCCCCAAAGGGAGTTTATAACAATGCAAAGATCTTTAAAAGACGAAATCAAGTTTCTGCAGGGCAAATTGGATAAGAATGAAGATTCCATTCTTTTCGCCCGCCTTGCCGATGCCTACCTTCAAATGGATCGTGTGAGTGAAGCGATTGAATTGTGTGAAAAGGGCATTAAAAAACATCCCTATTACGTGACTGGACATTATGTTCTCGGAAAATGTTATTTAAAAAAGAAATTGTTCGATCAGGCGGAAAAGGAACTCAAACGCGTCCTGTTATTTGATCCGAAGTATATTGCTGCTCATCGGGATTATGGAGAATTAATGGCACAAATTGGCTGGAATAATACTTGTGAAATGAGTTATGAGGAAATTATTCGAATCGATCCATTTAATGAACAGGCTACAGACCGATTGGCAGAATTAAAAGAACAAACCACACCTACCAGAGAAGAACAATCTGAAGAAAGGAGTGAAACTGAATTACAGGAGGTCGAAGAAAGTATTCTTACTGAAGTGGCTTCTACTCCAGAAGAATTACCCGAAGAAATATCAGAAGAAGAGCCTGTTGATGTACATGAAGAGGAATTTGAAGAAACCGAAGCTGCTGATGCTGAATCGACTGCACCACCCGTAGTTAAAGAGCTGTTTAAAGAAACAGAGGAGGTTTTCGAAGATGATAAGGCAAACCTGGACCTGCTCGAAGATATTTTTCGAGATGACGATCTGCCAGATTTATCAATCGGTGAGGATTTTGAAAGTCACCTTGAAGACGACAGAACCGATAAATTAGCCAACGAATCTGGCACAGTCGATCAAAAATACCTTTTTGGTGAGGAATTCAAAATCGAAGAAAAAAAAGATGAGTTCGAAAATAAAGAACTTGAGGGGCTTGATGATGATGAAGTCTTTGCGCTAATGACTGGTGATGAAGAATTTAACAAAACGACAATGAAATCTCCTCTTGATATTAAAGCACCTCATTTGCGAAAGGATCAAAAACCAAAGGAAGAGCCTCCTGTGAAAGAAACTCCCCGGGAAACTCATAAAAAACCTGAACCGCAATTTGAACGTCCGATCGAGCAAACCTTGGAAGACACTCAGAAAGAAACGAAACTGAAATTTGAACCTCCGATAAAAAAAGCTCCGATAGAACCGCAAAAGGAAGAAGAATCCTTTCAAACATCTGCAGAACCAGAAATATCCGATACTGGAGAATCGCAGCGGAAAAAAGAGAAAATTGTCACCTCCACCCTCGGTGAGATTTATGCCGCCCAACACCAATACGCCAAAGCCATCGGTGTTTATGAAATTTTGAGAAGGAAAGACCCGGAGAACGAACTCTATAAGCAGAAAATTGAGTATTTGCAGAAGAAGCTGGAAGAGTCGCAGGCAGAGTGATATGTAAATTCAGATTGTCACTTTAGAGAAGTTGAGCTAAATTGTAACAACAATAAAATTACTCATTTTGATAAGAAAGGGGAAACATCAGGATATGTGGGAAAAATAAATATTGATTTACTTGGAAATATATGGGCATCATTAAAAGGGTAGGGAAGGTTTTGTCCTTTTCTTATTAAAATTTTAGATATGTTCTTATGATGATTAAGCAATCTTTTCTAATCAAATTCCTTTCCCTTCATTCTAATAAACTATTAAAATATATTTCTGAGGCATAAATGAACATCCTATCCTTCAATGGCAGCCCCCGCCGAAACGGAAATACTTCAGCTCTACTTCAAGAATTTATCCGTGGAGCCAAAGAAGCTGAGGAAAATGTTGAAGAAATAATTGCACAAGAGGTCAATTTAAGATATTGCACCGGCTGTTTAAAATGCAATCTCATCAAACAATGTGCTATCCGGAATGATGATTGGCAGCAACTCAGCCAGAAGATACTCAATGCCGATGTACTGGTCTTTGCCTCACCAGTTTATTTTCATCATGTAACCGCTCCATTGAAAAAAATTCTTGATCGGTTTCGATCGTTTATACATGTTCAAATTACAGAGCATGGTTTAAAACATACTCCGTGGCACCACTGGCAAAAGCACTTTGTTTTATTGCTCTGTCTGGGTTCTTCAGTGAATGATGATGCCCAACCAATTATTGACCTGTTTAAATTCATCGTTGAAGTTTTGGGACCAGAAAACAAGTTAACTTCCATTATTGGAACTCGATTGGCAGTGGTTAACCAGGTTCGAATGTCAAAAGAAGAATTAAGTATTCTTTATTCAAAGCTGAAATTGCCGTTACATCTGGTAGATCAGGATTTTCAACGTAATCAACAGCTTTTACAGCAATGTTATGAGCTGGGTAAAAAATTAGCCACCTAGATTAATCAAAATTATTTTAAAAGATCATTGACAAATTAATTTACTATATCGGAATTTCAAAGTTATTGTAAAAAATATTATAAAAAAACCTTACAAGGAGCATCGGGGTTAACGGAGATTCACAGAGAATTTTTTGGTGGGATTATTTGGGTGTTATAAAACTCCGTTTAAAATCTGCTTATCCCGCTTCTCCTGTAGGGGAATTACTTCATAAAGACAATTTATAAAAATCCACAGATTTCGGAAATAACGCAGACTTATTATCTAAAAAATAATCTGCGAAATCTGTGGTAGCTTTTCATTAATTAGTTTTCGAAGCTATGTTCCTAAAAAACAGTGCATCGACACGTTCGATATAATCTAAAAAAAATAATATATCAAAATCGGAATTATTTTACAGGTTTCCTTCGATAACCTTTCTATTGTCCGCTGTAATTCCGTACAACTCATACACTCGCTCATCGATCTCCTGATCGAGCACTTCACGCTGTCGCTCCTGTTTGACTTTTTGCTTTTTTAGATCAGCATTATATTTCAAAATGGCTTTCACGATTTTTTCCTCTCCAGGAACTTTTACCAGGCGAAGAATATCAGGTTTAGTGAGACCGCGCAGATTATCTTGCATAGATTTAAGTGTCAGTTCAGTATATTCAGCCAGCGACTCATTAGCAAAATCGAGATAACAGCTTTTGGTTAGATAGACCCGCAAACCTTCCCGTCGAATATCAGGTTTACGAAGACATTTTTCTAATTGAATGTGTTTGAGACCTGGAATATCATGAAGCGGAAAAAGTTGCAGATCAGCATATTGTGGGAAGTCGGTTTTAAATTTTTCAACTAAAACTTCATAACCTAGATGATTTTCAATATTACTTATCTTTAGGATTCTATCAACCTTTTTGATGATTTCTTTTGCTATTTTCTTTTCTCTTTGAGTTATAGGAACTTTAACAGGCAGTTTTTCAAGATAGGTTCGAGTATAGCTATAATATCTCCCCTGGACGAATGGACTGCTATTTCTAATATAGAAGAATAGCAATCTGGAATTCAATATTCCTAATAAAAATTTTACATTTAAATTTTTAGGAATAATGGCTACAGCAGAATCAGTTAAATAAAATTCCCCCTTATCATCCAATGCAAAACTATTTACAGTCGCCAGTCGTGGGCTTATCATTTTTGTAGCTTCAAAACGATGGGGTGTTCTTTCCCTCCAAAATGAGTACCAATTCTTACTCCATTCAGTAATCTCTTTCCCATCAAGTACACGATTTCCCAGAATATTCTGGAACTGTTTTAAATACCTGTATGTGTTAGGAAACTTCTTTAGATCGACTTCTTTTCCTGATTCGTCGTAGGGATAAACTAGAAATCTATCATTCCAGGAGATTTTCCATTTTCTAATATCGCGTCCTTTTAACACTTTCTTAATCAATGGCTTTTCGAGTTGATGCTGTTGAATAATATCGGTATTGACACAGTAGATTTCATCAGAACCCTTACCTCCAAAAGTCACTCCCTCCATGATTTCTTCACACAACCCTCCGAGAGTCTCTATTCCTTCCACACGGCTTAATAGCGATTCTAACTTTATTTGTCCTGAAGTCCAGACAGATAGATTTTTTAGACTATCTTGCTTCAATTGTAAAACAGATAGGAAATGTTTAGCTTTCGCTGCTGAAGCAGTTCTAATCAAAGTGATTAATTTCTCAGGACTAATTTCGTCTGCCTTTTTATTTACTTCGATAAAAACCAGTTCTTCTTTATCGACTGCTTTTTTATTTAAAATTATAATACATGGATAATTCGTAGCGTCTGTAAAGACTCGTGTATCGCCGAAGTCGATTATTCGTTCTATTCGGCATGTTTTCAAAACATAGTCTCTTAATTTCTCACCGTAATCTGCCCTCAAAAATCTATTCTGAACTATGTATCCCAATTTTCCTTGTTCCTTTAGCCATTTTATTCCAGCTTCTATGAACAGGACATAAATGTCATATTTCCTAACCGCGGATTCATAATTATTTTTTAATTGATCTGAAAGAAAAGAGCCTTTTACCTTTTTCAAAATACCCCCCCATGGCGGATTCCCCACAACAAAATCCATACCATCCTTAAAACGACCTTGTTTGAGCTTGATTTCCTTAACTATCTCTGCATCCTGCACTGCCACGCTGTTTAAGGAATCGTTTTCAAATAAGGACATATTCTTTCCAACCTGTCCCTCTTCAGGAATTCGGAGGGAGTCAGTCACAAACACATTAAATTGCTCCATCCGAAAATCGGGATCGAGCTTTTTGGCATCGCTGATCAAATCCACTACCTGGAATAATAGATTCGTTTCAGTTAGATGAGCGGCAAAGGGATTGATATCAAAGCCATAAATGTTGTCACGCACTTTGTTCAGAATGGTGATGGGGTCGTAGTTTTTCTTTCTCAGTCGGCTGATAAGACGATTCGTCGCCGGCACAAGAAATCCACCTGAACCGCAGGCAGGGTCTAACAGCTTCTTATTTTCAATCTCGGCATCGCTAATATAGCCCACACTATCAAGAATATATTGCACCACTTCATCAGGCGTATAAAACTGTCCCAATCGTTTGCGCTCCTCTTTATCAATGTATTTCTGATAGAGATTGCCGAGAATGTCACGATTGACATGGGCAAAGTTATATTTGTTAAATACGAACAGCAGTTGTAACAACAGCTCGGAATCAGGAATGTACCAGTCGAAGATATCGTGTTTGAAAAAGTGTTCGTAAACTCCTCGCATCGTATCGTAGGCAATATCCAACAGCTTATTATAATTGATCTTGATATCGCCAACGAAATGCTGGAAATCTTTGATCGCGCCATTAGAAATGCGCCGTGGAATAATCTGGTCATCCTCAGCAATGCGAATGAGCAGGATGCGATTAATCAAAATGTACATGGTTTCGGTGATAAACTTATCACGGGCATTAGCATTTTTTCCCAGATCGATATTATTGATCTCTGCCCAGCGATGGAAATAACGCACCAATTGGCGGGCTTGCTTACTCTCCTTTTGTAATTTTTGCAATCGCCATCCATTGAGGGTCTTGTTCTGAAGTTCATAATCTTCAAATTCTGCCATTCGGATGTTGAACTGTTCTTCCACATCGATCTTGGTCAGCTCCATGAGCTTTGCCATATCATTCAGCAAATTCTGGAACGAGGTGGGCTCGGAAATATCGATCTCCGGGATGGCGTACAGATCTTCATCCCGAATGTAACGGATATCTTTTTTGAGATACATGAGCTTGAGGATTCTACCAAATTCATCATCAGGTAAAGCATCCAGACCGCCCTTGCTGAAATCAACCATGATGCGTGCAAAATCCAGGCTCACCAACAGCGTCTTGACTTTCTTTTGTTCCCACACCTCGAATAGAACGCCATTGGTGACGATTCCAATCGGTGTATGCAACTCTTTGATGTAGGGAAATAATTGTTGCTCACGAGCTAATTTTAGGTCTCTGGTACAGCTTGCTTTTGTCTCTACGGTAATAACAGGCTGCAATTTATCAGGACCAATATTTAGATCGATCTCGCCTGATTGAATGGTCACCTCGTTATAGAAATCGTGCTCGCCATAGCCCAATTTCCGAAATAAAGGTTTAACGATCATGTCCCGTACATCAAACTCATCGCCGCCTTTAGATTGGCGAAGATATTCCAGGTAGGCTCTACCTGAATGACGGAAAGTTGTAAATACTGATAGGATGTCCTGAACGAATTGGATTTTATTTTTAGTGCGCGTCAGAGCCATTTCACTTTCCTTCGATTATCCGCCGTTCCTCTTTTGTAATGCCGTATAACTCATACACCCTTTCATCAATTTCTCGATCAATTGCATTTCGTTGGCGTTCCAGTTCGATTTTCTGCTTTTTCAGATCCGAATTATATTTCAAAATGGCACGGAGAACTTTATCATCTTTGGGAACTTTAACCAAGCGCAGGATGTCGGGCTTGGTGAGACCGCGCAGGTTGTCCTGCATGGATTTCAGTGCTAGTTCGATATATTTTGCCGGCACTTCTGTGTCCAAGTCCAGGTAATAGCTTTTAGTGAGGTACACTCGCTTAGCATCTCTTTGAATATTGGGCTTGCCGAGACGTTTTTCTAATTGAATGTGCTGTAAGCCAGCTAAGTCGTGCAGTGGAATGAGTTGGAGCTCAGAATATTCATGGAATTCGGACTTGAATTTTGTTAACATACATTGAAAGTCCTCTAAAATCTCATCAACTATCTGTATTTTTTTAATTATTTCTAAAATGTTATCGACCAGCTTCTGAAACATTTTTTGCTTACTTTTTGCTGCCATTTTGATTGGAAGATCACGAATCTCTTGCATTGTCATCTGCGGAAAATCATCCTTCAAGGCAATCGATGATCCTTTAACCTGATAATAAGAATATAATCGAGAATTGATTAGAGCCAACACGTACTTCATGTTTATTTCGTCAGAAAAGAACTTTACGTTGTATATATGTTTGGAGTTAGCGTAAGTTTTGTCAGTAAAAGTGGCCATAATTCTAAATTGACGACTTATCATTAGACGAACAAGCAATCGAGGACCTTCAAAGAATCTCATCGGTGTATATTCGGCCAAATGTGTCCCATATTTTATCCATTTGTCGTTTCTAAAATCAATTAAATATCGCTTGATATTTTCCCCACTTAATTCGGGAAGATAATCTTCTCCCTTTTTCTGATCGCTATGATATATCCTCTTGCTGATTTGCTCTTTTGTATGACCTTTTGCTCTACCATAAGCCTGAAGACCTCTTTTGACTTCGGCGAAATCTGAAAGCGCACGCACATCTTTTTTCATTTTATTCAGGATGGACTCTCTTACGGTTGAGTAATAAACATCAAAAATGTATTTATTATTATCGAGCCATTTTAATTGATTTATTTTAAGGGATCTGGTCCATTTTTTTGATAACAAATCTTTAGGACTTTGTTTTACGCTTAAAGAATTTACTGAAACAAAATTTTCTATTTCGCCTGGCTCGCATTTTGCCGAAAGTACGGACACATATTTTTCCAAAATGATTATCATGGTATCCACGTACACATCTGGAAAGACATCGTAGGGTAAAGTTGTTACATTCAAAATTTTGGATGTATTCAAAATAAAAAATCTAAAATTAACATTCTTATCGTTGGTTAGTGACACACTCGGTATAATGTATCCAACTTTTGAATCCACTGAAGCATATTTTAATCCCATCTCGACAAAAAGTGTGTAAGAGTCATATTCTTTCTTTGCAATGTAAAAGGTTTCTTTCAGATTATTTTTAGGTGATACAATGGCTCCATAAGGTGGATTACCTACAATAAAATCCACCCCTTCATTAAACCTACATCGTTTCAGTTTAATGTCTTTGACAATCTCAGCATCATACACCGCAGCACTGTCTAACAAGTCATGTTCAAACAGCGACATGTTTTTACCCTTTTGCCCCTCTTCGGGAATGCGGAGCGAATCAGTCACAAATACATTAAACTGTTCCATGCGAAAATTAGGATCAAGCTTCTTGGCTTCGCTGATCAAGTCCACTACCTGAAACAACAGGTTGGTCTCCGTAAGATGGGCAGCAAAGGGATTGATGTCAAAGCCGTAAATGTTGTCTCGAACCTTAATGAGAATAGTGACGGGATCGAAGTTCTTTTCTTTTAGTCGGGTGATAAGACGATTGGCAGCAGGCACCAAAAATCCGCCTGAACCACAGGCAGGATCAAGCAGGGTCTTGTTTTCAATCCCGGCATCACTGGTGTAGCCTATGCCATCTAAAATATATTGCACCACTTCATCAGGCGTATAAAATTGTCCCAAACGCTTGCGTTCCTCTTTGTCAATATACTTCTGATACAGATTGCCTAGGATATCCCGATTGACATGGCTAAAGTTGTATTTGTTGAACAAGAGCAGTCGCAGTAATAGCTCAGAGTCAGGAATGTACCAATCAAAGATGTCATGTTTGAAAAAGTGCTCGTACACCCCAAGCATGGTGTCGTAGGCGATTTTCAACAACCGATTGTAATCCACCTTAACACCGCCAATAAAATGCTTGAAATCTTTTATGGCGCCATTGGAGATCTGGCGCGGAATAATCCCTTTATCTTCGGCGATGCGAATGAGCAGGATGCGGTTGATGAGGATGTACATGGTTTCTGTGACAAACTTCTCCTGCCCATTCTGGTTTTTTTCTAAATCGATATTGTTCAACTCAGCCCAGCGATGAAAGTAACGGATGGTCTGGATGGATTTTTTATGGTCTCGCTGCAACCGATCCAGGCGCCAATCTTCCAGTTTGTCCTGGTTCTGCTCGAAAATTTTATAATCTTCAAGATATAGATTGAATTGCTCTTCCACATCAACTCTGGTGATCTCGACCAGCTTTGCCAGATCATCTAACAGGTTCTGAAACGCCGTAGCTTCAACAATGTCAATTTCGGGTACGGCATACAGATCCTCATCGCTGATATAGCGGATTTCTTTTTTAAGATACATC
>Ga0209636_10001434_pt1 | contig 24088 bp, 21 predicted proteins | sample DeeMarSWOR152_54_FD_187464 | JGI IMG/M metagenome (GOLD analysis project Ga0209636, IMG submission 187464) | Marine sediment microbial communities from White Oak River estuary, North Carolina - WOR-1-52-54 (SPAdes) (version 2) | ecosystem: Environmental > Aquatic > Marine > Intertidal zone >...
AGCAATGAGCAGATCATCCCTGTCGAGCATCCCCTGATACTGCATTGCAATGAACCATCGAAGGATTCGTCGGATGTCTTCCGGGGTGATTTCTAATTCGATACAGTCCGATACAATGTCTTTTCCGCTTTTCATGATGATCTCTCCCCTCTTTGAATGGTTTTAAGCTCTGTTGCATATAAGCTGAATGAATAGGGACTCAATAAAGGAAGAGCAAAGAATATGCCAGGATTTTGTATAGGGGTGATACCATATAATTAATTAATTCATAATGAATTATGAGATTTGTTTAATAAAAGGGTAAGGCGGATAGATTACAGAATTGAAAGTAAGTATTGAAATCGGTTACAATATTGTAACCTATTGGAATGTGATTTTACTGGGTGAGAAAAACGTATAAATAACAAGATAAAACCATAAATAATAATAAAAACGGGCCCAAGATCATTCAATATCTGCGTTCTGATAAGTAAAGTTTATATATTTGAGAGCAAGATATAATTCACTTACCCTTTACCATGAAACAGCAAAAAGTTCACCCTGATTGCTCACACTACCCGTAAAAAAGAATTGAGTACCCTTATCAATATTATTTATTGTAAAAATCACAACATTCTCTTCATCGGGTTTCACCAGAAAAATCACATTATTTCCATCCTTAGCATCAACTTCAAACAGAATAGAATCCTTCACGACTCGTGTGTTTGTAAATATTTCCTGTTTAGCCCCTTCTTCATCCCTCTTTTCTGATCTTATCTCAATTTCAAAAAATCCATCCATGAACAGGCGGCATACGAGCTGCTATAAATATCTACTCCATCATCTTTTTCGCACACTCAGGACAATAAGTGGAGGTTACTTCAACCTTTCCTCTGTTCAGAAGGTAATCTTCCATCTGAACCCACTTTCCTTTACCCGGCTCTCTTCCTGTATCATCCCTCACTTTTTTACAAACACAGCACACAGGAAGGATATTCTCATAAAGTTTAATTTTTCTTTCAAGCTCCATCCGCTCGACACATTTTCTCACCCTGAAGAAAATTTCCTCAGGCTCACAGGGTTTGAGTAAAAAATCATCAGCTCCAAGCCGTAAGGCATCAATAGTTGATGTAATGCTACCGTAGGCGGTAAGAATTATTACTTTAATCTCCGGGATAAGCTCTTTCGCCTTTTTAAGAAGAAAAATGCCATCAACTACATCCATAACAAGATCGGTAATTAAAAGATCAAAATGACTTTTTTTTAGTAAATCGATTGCTGCTTCCCCACTCTCTGCTGTCGTTACCTTATAACCCTCATTTTCTAATGCCATTCCGATTGTTTGTAAGATGAGTAGATCATCATCTACCAGCAAAATAGTTGATTTTATCATTATAACGTTCCTGATATAGTAAAGTTTACCGAAATAAAACAGTATTATAAGATAAACTGGATGATATTATAATCTTATTATTTTATTTCTCACAAGCTAATTTACTACTTGTTCTGCAGATTTTTATTTAGGCCTATTTAAAGTTTTTCGGTAATTAAAAACAATGAAAATACTCAACTCATACATATGGCTGGGTTTCTTTAGTATATTCAAAGCTTGACATTTTATGTGGCTCCCATTATTCTACCACTCATTATTTTTATGGTGATGTTAATTTTATGGACAGGAAGAATATGTTTACTGTTGTAGAAAGTGAAGTCGTAGGGCCTGAGCTCTCAGAGCACCTTGAAAACAGAGTGCCCTCTACTATCCGATTGGCACATATGGAATTCTTGAAAAGAAAAGACAAAATTGAAGAAATCAATACCGCAATTGGAAATGTGTTTCTTTCCGTTCATCCAGCAATGGAAAAAAGATTATATAATCTTGATGCTGAAGATAGTCCATTCAAAGATGGAGTCATAAAATATACAGCCTACATCAATTATAGTTTATATCTTTGAATCTCTTGCCTATGTAGAAACTCCAGAAAAAATGAAACTTGTTCCCATATTATTTTCTTAACTATTTCTAAAAATATATCAAGTTCTTTGTTTAGGTTGGCCCTTTGATTTATAGTAAATCTTATTGGCAACCAAGAATATGATGAAGATAAACCCAAAAACAGCAATAAATCCCAACAACAATTTTTGCCAATTGGCCAACTTACCTGTTTTTCGTGTAAGCCATTTATATAAATCTGTATCTTCTAAGAAATCAGCTAAAGACTCTATAAAAGATTTCCTGAAACCTTTTCCTTCCCGTTTCATAAATCTATCCTATCTTAATAATATCTATACTCTTCTTAATAATATCTATACTCTTAAAATAAAAATATAACGTAGGAATAAGTGCGGTCAAATAGGTGATAAACTCAAGATCTAACTATTCTCTAAAGACCTCGGTATGACTGTGCCATTTTCACCTACCGCAGCTTCGGCTTCTGTGGGGCTGGCATACAAACCAATGAAAGTATGGACCTTCCACTCACCAAGGTAGGCGTTTGCTTCATATACATCATTTGGATATTTATAGTCTCCAATGACTTCAATTGGTTTTATATAGCCTTTATAAATTTCGTTATTATTAAGAAATATCTCTGCCTTTTCTTTCGCTTTAAAAATTGCCATACAATCGTGATGAATTCCATGATTACTTAAAACTACATATACATTCATCACCTTCTCCAAAAATATTCATTTTCTCATTATCATTTAGTAATATAAAGAGATTCTACATATGTAAAATTTTAAAAATTTTTAAAAATAATATACAATTATTTGAACATAATGAACACAACAGAATAATGAGTGGTGAGTGTTTTTCCGCTCATTTCAGGTATTATTACGTCTGTTATAATCAAATCAATCTGATTTCTATCGTGGTTTCTGATGATTGTAAGTGCTTTTCTCCCGTTTTTCGCTTCAATCACAGAGTATCCAAACCTCTTGAGCGAATCACATATCGTTCATTTTTCTTATTTATCAATTTTTTTACTTATAAGCGTTTATATCGTACTTTCAAATAGTAAGATATGTTTAATGTGTTCAATCAAAAGGAAATCCATTATTATTTAAATTAATAGGTCCAATATTTTAAATATATGATTAAAAATTGGATTGGATTGCCAATAATTTTAAATAAATGGATCTTTTCATTATATTATACTTTTATATCATATTCAAAGGAAGCACAGATGGTTATCAAAATCGATCGGTACAGTAAAACCCCTATTTATATACAAATAAGTAATCATATATCACAACTTATTGCTGAGAGGAGGCTACCTCCAGGGAGCAAGCTTCCTGATACAAGAAAACTATCTAATTCCCTTGGTGTAAGCAGAAATACCGTGGTATACGCCTATACTGAATTGGAGTCAAAGGGACTAATCTTTTCACACGTTGGCAAAGGAACATTTGTACAGAAGTACCTTCCGGAAAGCGTTTCCAGAAAAAAGCCGGAAAAGAAAATCAGTATGGGTTATGATGGACTTTTTGCCACAGCCTGGGAGAGGTCTTATACAAATATCCTTTCTAATATCGAACATCTATGGGAATGGCAAAAAGATCCCGGTACAATTTCCCTTGCGTCAGACCTCCCTGACCCAGAATATTTTCCCTTTGAAGAGTTTAGGGACTGCCTACAGTCTGCAATGAGGAGATTTGGCTTTGACCTTCTTACTGCTGGTCATCCTAAGGGCTTTCAACAGCTTCTTGAATATCTACCAATCTTTTTAGCAAAACGCAATGTGTCATGTGAAAGCAATGAGCTTATGATAGTGAATGGAGTACAGCAGGCATTGAGTATTATCGGAAAACTCTTCGTGGATCCCGGGGATACAGTAATTGTAGAAAACTTGACCTATCCAGGAGCTCTTCAAATTTTCAGATCTTTACAGGCTAATTGTGTGGGTATTCCTCTGGATGGCGAAGGACTAAACATCGATATTTTAGAAAGTGTGCTTAAAAGAAGAAAAGCAAAATTGCTCTACACAATTCCCACGTATCAAAACCCTACAAGCACAGTTTTATCTTTAGAGAGAAGAAAACAGCTGGTAGAAATATGTCGGAAGCATCAGGTTGTTATTGTGGAAGACGACTACGCATACGAACTAAACCTGAATGGTAAAGAAATATTACCTTTAAAAGCCTGGGATGAATGTGATGGTACCATCTACATGGGAAGTTTATCGAATATACTTTTTCCAGGAATTCGGTTGAGCTGGATTCTGGCTCCGCCCCTGATTCTCGATAAACTCGCCCTAATAAAACAAACATCAGATCTCTATACGAATCGCATTCTACAGGGTGCCCTGCTCGAATTCTACCGTAAAGGATATCTTGAAAAACATATCAAGAAAAAACGCCTCATATATCGCAAAAGAAGAGATACTATGCTGGGTGCAATGGAAAAATATTTTCCAGAGGAAGCCATCTGGCAAAAGACCAAAGGAGGGCTTTTCCAGTGGGTAGATATACAAAATAATCCGGATATTGATTCTATTTTTATAAAAACAAAGGAGCATGGAGTGCTGTTTGCACCTGATAGCCTTTTTTTGGTGGAAGAATGGAAAAGACGAGGCATTCGCCTGAGCTTTTCCAATGAAACAGAAGAGAGAATATATAAGGGTATCAGTATTATTGGCAGGGTATTAAAGGATGTGATAACTAAAAAAAATTAGACGAACTTTTTTATTGGTTCTTTTTAGGAGGTGAAATTCTATGGAAAAATCTACTAACCACACAAAAGGGGAGCTTGATCAAATGCTGAAAGGAGGTGTGATTATGGATGTCACATCCCCGGAACAGGCAAAAATTGCGGAAGATTCTGGAGCAGTGGCGGTTATGGCATTAGAACGTGTCCCTGCAGATATCCGCTCCCAAGGTGGAGTGGCGAGAATGACGGACCCCGGCATAATTGAAAAAATCATGAAAGCAGTTACAATTCCGGTTATGGCAAAGGTAAGAATCGGGCACTTCGTTGAAGCCCAAATCCTCCAGGTGCTTGGCGTAGACTACATAGATGAGAGCGAGGTATTAACCCCTGCAGATGAGGAACATCATATTAATAAATCTGATTTTAAAGTTCCCTTTGTGTGCGGCGCACGAGACCTTGGCGAAGCTCTCAGGCGAATTGCGGAGGGGGCAGCCATGATCCGGACAAAAGGTGAAGCAGGTACGGGGAATGTAGTTGAAGCAGTGAGACACATGCGTCGATTAATGGACGAAATCCGGAAATTAAGTACTATAGATAAAAGTGAGCTCATGGCAGAAGCAAAAAGACTACAAGCTCCATTTGAATTGGTTACAGAGATTGCCAATACGGGTAAACTTCCAGTCGTGAACTTCGCTGCAGGTGGAATAGCAACTCCCGCAGATGCTGCCTTGATGATGCAGCTCGGTGCGGACGGAGTATTTGTGGGCTCCGGCATTTTCAAATCTGAAACTCCTCAAAGAAGAGCTTACGCCATTGTGGAAGCAACAACCCATTATGGTAATGCAGAGATACTCGCAAAAGTATCACAAGACCTCGGAGTTGCAATGCACGGATTGGATATAAAAAACATGGATAAAAGCGAGCGTCTTGCTGTAAGGGGCTGGTAATCATATCTGTTGAAAGATGGAAAAATAGTCGCAGCGGAAGAAAATAATATGCTTGTTACTGCTTTTCATCCAGAATTAACCGAAGATTTGCGGATTCACGATTATTTCTTATAAAAAGTACTAGCTTCTCGTTTTCACTCATTGGCTAAACTGTAATACACACGACTCTGCGCCATCACAGATCTGATGCTTTAACTGGAACTTTATATTCTTCCCAAACTCAGATGCCCATACTGAATACTCAGTCGTACAGATTAAAGTACCTACTTTCCCAGAAAGAGTTTCTCTGCCAGATTTGATCATTAAATCATGCCATGGACATCGGTTAATTATTATTTTAAATCCACTTGCATTTTGAAATTTTTCACTTGAAAAAGTAAACTCCTCTATACTCATTTTAGTCGAAAGGCATTCGTAAAGGGCTTCCAAACCTTCTCCTAATTTTCTAATCGATTTAATGAAACGGGCCTGTATTTTTGGCAAAACCTTCCAGACTTCATTGTCAATTTCAAGTGTATTGTCAAAACCGTATTTCTCCTCTACTTTCATAAACCACAATCCATCCACTGCTGTATAGCAACGACGAAAATAGGCTGTAATTTGTTTGTCAGAGAGTTCATTCATCTTTTTCCTCTAATTTAAAAAGAATTATTAATACTTTAGAATGAATAATATCTAATCTATTATATGATCATATAACATTCACTCAAATTCTTTAAGAAATCATCCTCGGGAAAAATATAATTTCCCTTCTTCTTGACATAATGGTATTAAATGGGATATGTTAATAAATTGTTTTTTAAACATATTTGAGATACAATTACTTTCAATTTATCGTAATAGGGTATCGAAATACATGGAAGTAAATAACTCTAAATAAAAACAAAAATGATGCAATCGTATCTCGACAAAAAAAGACCAAACTTTTTAAAAACAATACACCGCAGTCAATTATTACCCGGCATCACTGCAGGATTGATAGCCGGTATTATAACAATAATCGTTGAAATCTCATTTGCAGCACTGATTTTTGATGGTAACCTCTCCAGATTTATTGCCAGTGGCATTGGTTTCACTATATTCGGCGCATTTGTTGTTATCATCATAACCACATTGACCAGCTCCTTTCCTGGAATTGTAGCATTTCCGCAGGATACTCCGGCTGTGCTTCTCGCTCTGGTAGCGGCTGGCATCTCTGGCAGTATGCCCGTAGCGACATCAGCAGAGGAAACCTATTTTACTGTTGTGGCCGCAATTGTCCTCACCTCTTTACTTGCCGGTGGGTTCTTTTTAGCATTGGGAATATTTAAACTTGGAAGATTTATTCGCTTTATACCCTACCCGGTCATTGGTGGATTCCTGGCAGGAACAGGATGGCTACTGTTCAAAGGTGGTCTAGAGGTCATGACAGACACAACGATTACATTACCACAATTGACCTTCTTCTTTCAAATCAATGGACTAATCAAATGGCTGCCAGGACTCGTGTTTGCAGGTATATTGGTAATTACATTACGCCGATATAAGCACTTTACAATAATGCCTGCCATTGTCTTGGTAGCAACCGGCCTCTTTTATATCTTTATCTGGCTCACAAATACATCGATCAGCGAAGCCAGTTCCCAGGGTTGGTTACTAGGATCCTTTCCTGAAGAAAAACTTTGGCGACCAGTCCCAATTTCGATTCTAGCAAAAGTACATTGGGAGAGCATTTGGCAACAATTGCATAACATTGGGATCATATTGATCATCAGTGCTATATCTTTACTACTTAACGTCAGTGGACTTGAGCTCATATCCCAGCAAGATATGGATTTAAACCGTGAGCTAAAAGTAGCAGGCATTGCAAATCTGATGGCAGGAATGGGGGGAAGCCCGGTCGGATATCACACTCTGAGCTTATCGGCTTTAGGGTATAAAATTGGATCGAACAGTCGTTTAGTGGGACTGATATCAGCTACGGTATGCGGTATAGTATTATGGTTCGGTGCCTCTATAGTATCTATTTTTCCGAAGTTTGTATTGGGCGGCTTGATTTCGTTTCTTGGAGCATCCTTTCTGATGGAATGGATATATGATACGTGGTTTAAACTGTCAAAGAGTGATTATTTCCTTGTTATTTTGATTCTCTTTGTCATAGGTATATTTGGATTTTTGGCAGGCGTAGGAATCGGTATATTAGCAGCCGTATTAATTTTTATTGTAAACTACAGCCGAATCAAAGTGATCAATAGAGCTCTTTCAGGAGTTACTCAGCAAAGCAATGTAGATCGGCCTTCCTACCAGCGTCAATTCCTCCGAGAAAAGGGAAATCAGTTTTACATTATCAAATTACAGGGATTTATCTTTTTTGGTACAGCTCACACACTATATCAAGATGTGTGTAAACGGATATATGACTCACGCTTACCCACCCTACGATATATAATCTTTGACTTTCGCCGGGTCACAGGGCTGGATGGGTCAGCCGAGATTGCCTTTATCAAAATCTTAAGGCTTGCCCATTCTAACAGCGTACATCTTGTGTTCACCAACCTATCTTCCAATTTCCAACGAAAACTCAGGCGGGCATTTTCAGGAGAACCGAGCACTCAGGAAATACACTTTTTTCCTGACACAGATCATGGAGTTGAATGGTGTGAAGACCAAATCCTTATGAGTGAACATGCTCAGATGAGAGAAGAACCCCAGCCGCTCCAAAAGCTTCTTCAGTTAATCTTTTCACAACCAGGCCAGGTTGAAAAGCTCATGGCATATCTTGAGAAAAAAGAGGTAGAGCGCGGATACTGCCTGATCAAGCAGGGGGAACCCGCTCAACATCTTTATTTCATCGAATCGGGTGAGTTTGCAGCACAACTCGAACTTCAAGGAGAGGAGCCAATTCGACTGCGTACAATGCGTGCCGGAGCAATCTTCGGGGAAATAGCGTTGTATCTCAACATTCCGCGCTCTTTGTCAATAGTTGCTACAAAATCTAGCTGCGTGTATCAATTGTCTATTACTGCGCTTAAAAAGATGGAAAAAGAAGATCCACGTCTTGCAATGGCATATCAAAACTACGTGATTCGCCTTCTTGCAGAACGTCTTGTGGATCTCAACAGAACGTTGGAGGCTCTGTCAGATTAAAGAGTAAATATATTACCCTCTCTTAAAAAAATCAAATAACCGCTTTCCGATCTTGTTTATATTACGATATACAGCTTCGAACAAATGAATACTACCATTTTTCAACATCTTAAACAATAGTACAAAGTTATATGGGGCGATTTCTTGCCTTTCTCGAGCAGTATCTTCCATCAACCTATCTGTGCTTAAGAAATCAATGAACAGGTTGAAACTATGATCTTGCATCAATTCGCGAAACACATCCCTTGGAATTTCTAATGCTTCAACTTCATTAGATGCCACAACGTGAGCAGTCCGCCTTCCACCCTTGTGCATGAGGGCAATTTCACCAATGAAGGTTAATGGCCCTACATCTCTTATATGGTGATAAACCATGTCTTCACTCGAATCGGTTACAGACGCCGACCCACTTAATATGATAAAACAACTTTTTGCCTCATCGCCGTAACAAATAATTGTATCTCCTTTCTTGAATTTTCTCTTTATTACACGTGAATCATGACGCAAATACCTGTTGACGAGGTAGTTCATCTTGTTTCCCGCAGTCACTCCTCTAAACAAATCTTTGTGATCATAGCTTGTAGCTTCATGGATATTTATCCCTAAACGCTCTGCATAAGGATGTAGAATCTCATTTATTAAATATATCTTGGATCTTTCTTCAACCCAAGTCTCTAAATGGTCAGCTATCGATAACAAGCCTTCGATTACCACTTTATATTCGTCCTTCTCCACCTGATTTCTAATGAACTGAAGCTGGTTCCTGTGGGAACAGTGTTCTTTGGCGGATAACTGTACACCATGTTCGACTATAAAATCCTCAAAGCGTTCTAATTGAGCAGTAATCTCCTCTGAAGACAATAGATGCCTCTGAATCGCCAAAACAAGAACTCTTATCATTTCTTTCAATTCATTTATTGCATTGACTTTACTCCTAAAAACTTCGGTAATTTTCTCAATGCTGGCATAATCGCGCTCCATACGAAGCTTATTGAACCAGCGTTTTAAAAGCTTCAAGTAGCTCATACGAGTAGCCGTACCTAATGCACCATAGTGTGCTATCTCAATATCCATCAAATCACGATACTTCTTCACCACTGCAGGATTTCTAAACCCACCTTTTTCCTTTACTTTACTGATAAACGCTGCAAGCTTTGCTTCTTCCCTACTGAAATACACTTCCTGGTAAATTGTTTCACTTAAGTTTTCAGGTGTTAATAAAACAAAATCCTTTATTTGTTTAGATGATGTGGGCTGAAAGGCAAACCTGAAAACCTTTGTCACCTCTTTCCAATTACCATTAATCTTTGCAATTAAGTCTAACTTAATGATCTGCCGGTGTATAGCAGCTTCACTTAGGGTTATACTTTTTTTAATTCTCGCATTACGAACTACAAAGTCTTTTCTTCCTCTTAACACCTCTTCTAATTCCCATTTCAGTCCATTTCCATTAATGGAATCCACACCTATTTTTAACTCTGAATATTTAATATGTTTAAGAGAAATGAGTCTCGCAATATTCTGTTGTACACGCTTCGCAAAGATATCTGCCGCTTCATTAAGACCGGGAGCTTTTACCAAAACAATTTCCATGAAATCTATATCGCCAGGATAGGGATTTACTCTTCCAAGATAAGTCGAGCTCCCACTAAGAGCCGTAGAAATCTTCACTCTTTTATCTGGGCTCATCCTTACAATATTGTATAGTGGCTTTATTTTCTCTAATGCTTCTCTATCCACGCAATTAACTACCCAATCGACCCCATACAAATTACTATCAGGAACCCTCACCAAACCACTGTGTATATTTTGCCAGAATGATTTTACTAATCGCATAACGATAATTCCACCACTCCCAAATCGTGCATATTTTTTCTCCACTTCTTTATATCGCTTCTAATCGGTACACACCTGTATCACGTGATAAATAAGGATTGATTCTAATATGGACCAGCAAAACCCTGTAGTTACAAGCGTATTGTTGAGTTAATCACTTTTTTAAGTTTATCAAAAAACTCCTTTTCTGTGAGCTCATACTTGTTGATGAATTGCACAGTTCCAATCTGAAGCATCATTCCTTCTGTTAAGCGAGTCTCTTCTAAAAATATAACTAGAATATCTTTTTTCTCAGTGAAGGCAAGATTGATTTCGTTTCTGACATTTCTTGACATCGTCGCATAGGGGCTCATGAAGACTATAAATTGGGAGCATTTAATAATGGCCTTGCCTACTACTTCCGGCCACTCAAATCCTGGCTCTATACCCTCATCGTACCAGATACGATATCTGCTCTTGTTCAAGTTCTTGATCACTTTGAATACAGTTTTCATGTCCTCGTGAGCATAACTGGTAAAAATGTAGGATTTGCTGCCTTTGTAGGCTGGAAATGGCGGTTTCACCGGTGGTTTATGTACCTTACTGACTTTGGCTACTTTCCTTCTCGCAGCAGGCTTTGCTCTGCTTTTCTTCACAGTAGCTGTTTTCCTCGCAGCTTTGCCTTTGAGTGTAGTCGTCTTTACCCGGCCCCTTTGCTTGGTTTTTTTCGATGCAGCGGCTTTTTTTGTAGTGCCCTTTGAAGAGGCCTTCTTTGCGGGAGTCTTTGAAGAAGAGGTCTTTTTCGCGGAAGGTCTTCTTTTAGAGGTAGCTTTCGGTTTGCGTGGTTTTACAGTTTTTTTCCCGGTCGTTGATCTTGCCGTTGAACTTGCCGTTGAACTTGCCGTTGAACTTGCCGTTGAACTTATAGCAGAAGCTCTCCCCCCTGCTGATTTTGGAGAGGTACTTTTCCGATTCCCCGTTTTTTTTATAGCTGCCTGGCGTTTTAAGGGAGACTTCTTTGCTGATGCTTTCTGTTTTTTCTGTGCCATAAATACGCCTCTTTATTCAGTCTATTTCCATTTTTCTTTTAATATGGTAAATGGGATATTGTCCGTACTCTTTTGGTAAGACAATGATGCCAACATAATTACAATCGAGATTACTGTTTTTGTTTCCGGCCATTAGTAGGGCGGCAAATTGCTCACTTGCGTACACATTACCTGGATTGGTGATTGGCTCGATTCTCGCCGCTGTCGTTACATGGGATCCGAAATAGTTCATTCTATTCAGTATAGGTTCTTTGGCATAGAAGACAGGACCAGCATGTAAGCCAATTCTGATGTTCATATGTGATGGGAGATGTAGTTCTTGCCAATCCGTTTTACGTACAAAATCTCTTAACTCCAGTGCATATTCAGCAGCTGAAATCAGATCATTAAAAACAAAGTAGATACAGTCACCCCAGCTATTTCTGAATATTGGTTTAAACCTGGAATGCCTGAGATTCTTTGCTAATTCCCCGAGAAAGAATTTTAGAAAGTATGGAAGCTGTTCTTCTTTCAGTTTGCTATAGCCGACAAGATCCGCAAATAGCATGGCTTTGAAGGTTCTTTTAATATCTTTCAGTTTTAGAGTTTTACTCTGTATAGGAGCTGACTCCTTCATTAACTTTATATTTTCAATGGGCTTTGGATAGCGCCTGGTTATTTCACTGATATCAATAATCTCTATGGGCAACTGTTTTGACTCCCATAGTGCAATAAACTCAGATGTTCCACCTTTGCGTCCATTCCTTTTTCTGTCCCATACTGCAAGCAGAATTGGTTTGGATTCCAACAACTTTCCTCTCAGCAACGCCTTGCCCATAATTATTCTATTTGCATAGGTGAATAAAAGATCGTCTCCCGCGTATTTTCCCTCAGTAGCCTGTAAAGTCACGGAGCTTCCTCTAAGTACCTTGTGTGCCCTGTCTACCCATTCTGGACCTCCATGCTCAATACTAATTGTAAAAAAATCATCCTTATTAAAAGGTAAAATAATATTTGTCTCTGCCTTGCGTTCCTGCATGCATTCAAGAAAAAGAATATCCGAACCACATGCAGCTGATGAATAACCAATTCCAGCGTTCAGCTTTTCCAACTTTCTGATGATTTCTTTTTTGACCTCCGACTCAATTCCAAGAGGGAATCGGTGCTTTTTGGTGCCAGGATAGTCAATCATATGCCCTGTAAAAGCAATAATGGCAGGGATGGTCAGAACCTTTAGGATACTTTCACTCACTGGTAGAAAATGGCGCAAAAGTCTCAATTGCCGTAGTGTGCTGGCCAGCTCTGCATAATTTTTTTTACTGTATTTTTTCGCATACCTGTAGTACTTCTCCGACTCTCTTTCCCTATCCAATAGAAGATATGCTTCTCCCAAAGTAGCAAGAATCCAGTAATTTCTTTTTTCCTGTTTCTTTAAGAGCTGAATACAGATATGCAGAACAAGCTTGGCCAGTTTTTCTGCAAGCTCACTATCCCCAATGATACGACTCAAGCTTGCAGCGTTAATACCTGAGTAATATCCTTTGTTTTTTTTGAAAGCCTGAAGGTAGAGCTGCCTCGATTTTAGAAGATACGAGTTCTTTGAGTTCTCACCGTCTGATATTAGCCACATATCTTTATACACCCGTCCCAGAATTCCCAGAGTCTCTTCATCATGGTGGCCCTTTTTCACTAAACCTGAAAGTATTTCTCTGGCCTTTTCGAGAAATCCGCATTTGATCAGTGTGAGAGCATAGAGCTGTGCTAACCTGAGATTTTCAGGAAAGAAGCCGAATCCTTCCTTCAAAACATCATGGGCAAACATAGACTGCCCAAGTTTGTCTGCAGTCTCCCCAAGCTTTACATAGAAATAGGGTTCCTGAGACCACACAGATTCATCTTTTGAGAGCCAGAGATCATGGATAATACCTTCAATATTTTCCTTATTTAAATCGAGGTAGGTATTGAAATTATTCTTGTTTACGTCCAACATGTTTTATTTAAAATCCATGAGTGATGTTATCTATTTCTATTATAATATAACACGTGTTATTTGATATATCTTATATGATCAATATATGCCTATGGATATCAGTTATTTTTTTCACTATACCTCGTGCGCTATAATTGTGTCAAGACAGATCATTACCAACTTTCAACACCGCTTAACAGGGAGTAAGATTAATCGAATTGACGAGCCTCTTCTAAAAGCTTTTTCCCCAGAGAGCCAGAGGTGGACATGTAGGTATCAATCATTGACGAAGTTGCCCGACGCCAGTCTAACAGCTCCTCTTCGCTGATCTCTACCGCTGTCATCTTTTCCCGAATAAACTCAAGAGCCTCTGCTTCTATCCGCTCGATCTTGTTACGAAGCTCCTTCTCTACACGTCGAGCAACATTGGTCATAATTTTACGCTGTTCATCGGTAAGCCCTTGCCACACTTTCTCATTGATCAGCACTACAAACTCGATATCAGCAAGATTGGTAAGGCTCACATAGTCCATTACTTGGTAAAGCTTACGAGGTCGGATGGTTGTAAGACCAGTCATACCTGCATCCACTACACCGTGCTTGTAGGCACTGAACTGTTCTGACCCGGATATGAGCACCGGCTCGCCTCCTACTGTTTTCACGAATTCACCAAGAGTCTTTCCGAACACCCGCACTTTCTTCCCTTCCATATCCTCAGGACGTCTGATGGCCTCTTCCCTGCTCAGAATGATTGTGCCGCCAAAAGCCTGCCACCAGAGAATACGCGCTCCAGTTTCCAATACTTTATTGTCAATGGCTGTTCTGATTGGGCTGTCCGGTGCAGTTGCTCTACGAACATGCTCAACACTTGAAAACATAAACGGTACGTAGAAGATGTCTACTGCAGGAATTTTATCTGCAAACACTGTGAGCGATGCAACACCCATCTCGATTGCGCCCGAGCTCACCGCCTGCGGCACTTCTCGGTCTTTATAGAGTTTCGCCGAAGGATAGATCTTGATCTTGATCTCGCCCTTCGTCTCCTGCTCCACCTCCTCCTTGAAGTCAAGCAAATTCTGGCCGAGGTGATGCTTAATGGGAAGCTGTAGTGTAACGTGCAGTGTTTGATCCGCTGAAACATGTTGCCAAGTGCAAGTGGCAACTATGATCATCACAAAGATAATCAATACATTTTTCATATTGTGTTTCTTATCATTAGAATTATTGAACTACGACTTTTTGTCGGGTAATCCAGCCTTTTGTAGTGCGGAAATATAGCGATCTATATCTGCCGTATTCTTATAGGGGAGTGTCTTTGCATAAGATTCGATACTAAATGTGGGCTCTATCCTGAGAACCTCACCAGCGGCAGCAGAAGCCTCTTTTTTTTGCCCCAAAGAAATATAACAGGCAGCCAGAAAGGCGTGAGCAGGCAGATAATCTGGATTGATATGCTGTACCTTCTTCCAGGTGTCAATGGCTTTTTCATATTGCGCTGTCATGAAGTAGGCTCGACCCAGCCAGTGAAAGTAGTGCACTGGAGGGAACGGGTTGAGCCGGATTGCCTTTTTCGCATACAATATGCCGTCCTCCCACTTCCCTACACAGCTCACAATTCCCGCTAAAACCGAATATGCATCAGCGCCATTTGGATTGAGAGCGACCGCGCGCTGGGCCTCAGAGACAGCCTCTTCCCACTCCTGTCTCAGAAGGTAGATCGCAGCCAACAAAAGATGACCGTCTTCCAAATTATCGTCAAGCAGAATAGCCTTTTGTGCAAGCTCAAATGCCAAATCTAGAGACTTTGTTTTGGACTCACTCCATCCAAAGCGAGCATCCCAGAAGTACGTCCATCCCCAGGCTGCATAGGCGCTCACAAACCCGGCATCCAATTTGATGGCTTCCTCATACAACTGCCGGGCTCGGGTATTATCCTGTTTCGTACCTCTATTAGAAAAAGCACGTGCCCGCAGTGCTTTTTCATAAGCTTCAAGGTTTTCCGTTTCCTGTGCAGACCATAGTCTGGCCTGCTCTCCCTCTAAAAGCTCTATACGCAAGGCTCTCGTGATCTCTATGGTGATCTCGTCTTGCACGTCAAAAATGTCTTTCAAATCTCGATCGTAGCGCTCTGCCCACAGATGACTCCCTGTTGTTGCATCGATAAGCTGGGTTGTTATCCTGATCCTGTTAGCAATCCTCTGGACACTGCCTTCAAGTACGTATCGAACCCCTAACTCCTCGGCCACTTTTTGCACTATAACCGGCTTGCCTTTATAGATGAAGGTGGAGTTGCGGGCAATCACGAATAGATCAGGGATCTTAGATAGGGTGGTAATGACACTTTCTGTTATTCCATCGCTTAAATACTCTTGATTGGAATCGCCGCTCATATTTTTAAAAGGCAGTACAGCAATAGAAGGCTTCTCAGGAAGTGGAAGTGCCAGCTGTTCCTCTGAGGAATCTTCAGTCAGAGGAGTCGACGATCGCACGTAAATGTTCCAGATCGCCATTGCTGCTGCTCCCACACACACAACAGCCGCAGCGGTCAGTACCAATTTACGCCATTTTTTCCCTACCGCCCTTCTCGCTTTGATAACCCTGTGGGCAGCTGCACCTGGAAAAGATAAAACCCGATAGGCCCGCACCGGCTTGGCGATATTCTTGACCTCCTGCTCACCGAGATACTCGTATGTCAGCTCTAGCTTATTCTCAACTGCATCATATACAGATCCGGATATGCATATTCCTCCGCCTTCCGCCAGGCTCTCCATGCGGGCTGCAATGTTGACGCCATCTCCATAAATCCTTCCTTCTTCCTCTATAATATCACCAAGGTTGACGCCTATCCGGAATCTCATCCTACGATCTTCTGATAACTTCGTGTTCCGTTCGGCAAGCTCACGCTGGATCTCCGCTGCGCAGTTCACCGCCTCCACCACACTAATAAACTCGACCAGGATATTATCCCCAGGGGTATCTACGACTCGCCCTCTGTATTGCTGAACCAGTTGTGTTATTGCTGAACGATAAGTGGTCAATGTCCGGATAGTGGCCTCCTCATCGTCCTGCATGAGACGGCTGTAGCCTTCAACATCTGCGCTAACTATTGCACTTAGCTTGCGCTTGTAGCTTTCTGTAGGCATTACATCATCTTTCCAAAGCTCTGATACAGTTTATGATAATTTCTTTTCACAGTTGAATCTAGAGGGCTTACATTAGATCACAACATAGTCCATTGATTGATAGTACAAAAGAGTCAATATTCAGCCTTATTAACGCACAACAGGTGGATACTGTCAAGTGAAATATCTCGTTAATCCCATTATCCATTTTTATAATTGTAACTGGCAGGGGATCTTTAAAGATAACTCGCAACAATCATTAAAGCTTATTTATATAGCGACCCAGTACTCCCTTTTTTCACGTTTTTTATTTTTCTCTAGCAAAATATCTCGAAGATTTTAAACTAAAAGAAAAGTTTTGTTTTCTTGACATAGTTTAAATTTTGAATACCTCTGTAATATACAGAAATTCAAAGACCATTTAAAAAAAATCTCTGAAATCTGTCTGGGTATCTGGTGGGTAGTTGCACTATGGTACATTACACCCGCAGTTCTTCTTGTGATCCTTGTCATGAATCTGCATGCTGAGTCCACATCACCATACCAGGGTTAGGCCAGGCGGTCCAATTTGATAGGTGGTTGGGGAACTCTGATAATATTTCTAATTCAAAGAGACTAACAACCAATAGTATCTTAGTACACTTACATGCAGGAGCCCTACGGAATTTCTCCAATACAGTCACAAGAAATAATCAATGAGTATATACACATTTTCCTGCTAACTATGGAATATAAGGAGAAAAATTTTAGAAGAGTAACGGAACTGAGGAAGGGTAAAGCAAATCGTTACTTTTTTCGAGTCCCGCACGTGCGTCTGATCTCTAAAATGACCGTCAGAATATAATACTGATAACTGCTGACAAAACCAGGACCAATCAGCGATATCTGGTCAAAGTGGTTACACTATGGCTTTAGATTTACCGGCACTTCAATACTTTTTTCCTTCAGATATTTGATTGTGCCGGGATGCAAAGGGATTGATGAATGTTTCACCGCATTCTCCGGTGTTGTGTATGAAGCCGATGGATGGATCTTGAGCAGATAGTCATTGTGCTCATAAATGGCCTTTACCAGGTCGTAGACCAGCTCTGTTTTCAGCGACCCTTGACAGACCATTATGTTCCACACACCGATTGTTGGGACTGGATTGTCAACACCTCGATATACTCCACCTGCCAGATTAACTGCTGAATACTCTGAATTGGCAGCAAGAATTTTCTTTCTTTGCCCTTCGGTAAAAGAGATGATGTGAATGTCGTGGGTCGTGGCCAGATCCAGGATTGAACTAGCACCGGGCCCTACAGACCATATGCCCACTTCGATGGTGCCATCCTTTAGAGCAGTAGCGTTTTCGGCAAAGGACAGGCGGCTGTCTCTGTAAGAATCGAGCGGAATCTCCAGGGCCCTGAACACCCTCTCTGCCATGAAATTGGTACCACTCCCCGGACTGCCGGTACTGATCTTTCTACCCCGCACCTGTTCAATGTTCTTAATACCGCTTTTTTTTAAGGTAACCACCTGAAACATATGTGGGTACATCACTGCAATTGCCAAGATGTTTTGCTTTTTGCCCTTGAATGGGGACAGTCCCTTATACCCAGCCACTGCCACATCGTCCATGACCATACCAATCATGGCTTCACCCTTGTGAACTAATTGGACGTTTTCTACACTGCCGCCTGTTACTTTTGCTACTGCCTTTACCCCTGGTATGTATAAGTTCCAAATCTTGGCCACACCAATACCATAGGGATAATAGATTCCTCCGGTACCACCGGTGCCAATGTAAATAAATTGGTCATGAGCCAGAACAGATCCGGCAGCGAACAGGAAGAACACCACCACCAAACTAAATCCAAGTATCATAAAGAAAAGTTTCATACCCCCTCTTTTCATAAAAAACCCTCCTTTCTATTTAATATTCAACTTCTTCTCTAAACACTAACCATCTTTATCGCTACCAAAAACTTCTTTCTCTCTTTTGTATTTATACCATTTAATGATATTATGTCAAGAAAATTGTGGGAATGAAAAGAAGATGGTTACATTCATAGGTACCATTGAGGGGACTAAAATATTAAATCTGAAGATATTTAGTAGGCTTAAATCTATGGAATCCGGCTGCATGACTCATTAAAATGTTACTTATACTCCCAGTAATCCTTAAACTTATACGTCTCCTTTATCCTGCCCTTGTAGGTTTTCAGGAATCCTCCTTCCACCTCGATGTGGGAGTCAACAATAGCACTCTCAGGATACCAGTACCCACTGTCATTAATGATATATTCTGTGGTTATCTTCAGATCTGAGAGTATGTACCACTTCTCATCGAGCGGAACTGTTACAAGCTCGCCATGTACGAGAACGGGAATACCTGACTCCTCCTCGAGCCAGGCCGAACCTTCCCAGGTCCCCTTCTCATTGCTATAGATGAACTCATAGAGAACACACTTCTTACCGTTAATTTGTTTCTTTTTATCCGTTGGTTGGTATTTAACGTTATGAAAAGATGAATTATGAAAGGGGTGCTCAATTCGGTACTCGCTCTCCTCTAAGATGAGCGTTCTACCAAGCTCCTGCACAAAATCCTCGGTGATATCCTTGCCATTCTGAATGATTTTAAGAAAAGTGAGCTCTACATCTCCTGAATCATGCCTCTGTAGTGCAGAATGGGTTTCTGTGACCTCCTGACGTATTCCAAGCCGCGAATATACCTCCTCGTAGTGTATCACGTACCCCGGAACCCAGCTATTATTTACAGTTGCAATCTTTACTGCTTTTTCCCATAATTGATCCCGCTCCGATGCCTGTACCGCATTGAAAATCAAAAGGGATTGAAAAAGCACAGTAATAAGAACCGTTGCCCATTTAAAACCATTGTTTCGCATTCTTCTCACTCCTTCTCCACAGTAGTATCTTCGGTAATTATCGGAAAGATTTAACCCATCCTTTGGGCACAGCTCTTAACATTTTCACTTTATTGTTGCAAACCTAAATATAAAAATAACCCTTATCTTCACATTTCACAACTATTCATTATAATAATGATGAGTACGTAAAGCCTAGAGGCATCCTTACAAGAGAAGCGGAAAAAGCATATCCACGACACTTTTTCATCCCACTGCATCAATCCAATAATCGTTTCTCACCTTTTAACGATTGTATATGAGTAATTCTTTGCGAAGCTTCCAAACAGCCCAAGTATTTCCCATTCTTATTTCGAAGTGCAAAATACTGAATTAAAATCTTTTCGGGTTTGTCATCTATTGGCATATCGATCCAAAATTCAGCTTTATCTCTTGTGCCTTCCTTCATCTCAGAGATTATTTTCTCAACTTTATCGAGACTTCTCTTCGGATGGCAATCACGAACATCACGCCCAATTACCGCTTCTGGACGCTTAAAAATACGTGTATCGTGTTTATTCCACGCTAAAACCTTGTCGTTCTCGTCAATTAATGAAAACTCAACAGGAATCGTTTCAAGCAAGGCTTCAAGAACTTCCTTGGATACTTCTCCTATCATGTGGTCTTCTCCTTTGATATATATTTCATTTAATAATCCTATCACATTGATCATAAAAAGTGAACTAATCGACCAGTATCTATCATTAATGTATTTTTTCTTTTATACCCTGTGAAATCCACTCTTCACGCAAGACTTCCCCTTTGAGGCTCACCTCAACATGCTTAATCGGAACATACCGTTTTGCCCTTTCCAAAGCCTCTTTAGCAAGTATGAGAAGCCCGGAACAACAGGGAACTTCCATAGTTATTACAGTAATTGTATTGATATTCGCCTGGTCGATGAGAGCCTGGAGCTTCTCAATATAAATATCCCTCCCATTATCAAGCTTTGGGCATGCGATTGCAAGTGCTTTTCCCTTTAGAAATCTTTCATGAAAATCCCCAACTGCATAGGCAACACAGTCGGCAACGATTATAACATCTTTTCCATGATAATGAGGGGCTAAGGGTGACATTAGATGGAGCTGGATCGGCCAGTGACCGAGCTGCGATGAACCTTCGTTTAAATGCAGCTCATCAGATTGAGTGAAGTCTATTGTTTTTGAGCCGGGACATGCACCTTCATGATGATGAACTTCATGCTCATCATCAATTTTTACAGTAATTCCCCGAACTTTCAAAAAATCGAGTGCTACACGAAGATATTCATGTGCATCATGCTCCTTGAGATGCAATAAGTGTGCTTTAATTGTATTTTCACCATGCTTAATGATATTTTCCATTACCTTCTCCTCATCATAGGGGGTTGCTTCTCTTTCCTCTATACTTATTGCTCCTTCAGGACAGTGGCCGATGCACGCTCCAAGTCCGTCACAGAAAAGATCACTTACGAGTCGCGCTTTCCCATCGATGAGTCGAATAGCCCCTTCTGGGCAGTTTGGGATACAAAGACCACATCCGTTACATTTTTCTTCATCTATTGTAATAATTTTTCTTTTCATGACAGCTTTCTCCTGCATTTTGATGAAATTAATCTAACATATTCCCAAGAATGAGACATTGATCTAAGTCAAGAAACTGCTTAATATTTATAAAATGGATATATTGAAGCTCCTAAAATTCTCTAATTTCTTTAAAGACCTTTCAAAAGAAAGCATCACGAAACTCGCAGCAATTTGCATCCCAAAAAGTTATAAAAAAAAGGAAACGCTTTTTCATGAAGGGCAGCGTGGTCATGCTATTTTTTTACTCATAAACGGTGGTATTCAGCTTTTTAAAACTGCTCCAGAGGGGAAAGAGATTGTTGTAAAAACGATTAAACCCGGAGAGGTGTTTGCTGAAGTCATACTCTTTGAAGAGAATGATTATCCCGTGAGTGCACGTGCGCTCTTTGAGAGCAAGGTTTTACTCTTACCAAAACAACAGATGCATTGTCTTCTTATGGACGAAGGATTTCGAAATGACTTTATAAAAATGCTCATGAGAAAACAGCGCTATCTCACTGATAGGATTCTTTATCTTTCAGCATATGAACTTGAAGATAGGTTTTTTCGCTTTCTATTAGATCAATTTGGTAAAAAACATGAATATAAAATCAATATTTCTAAGAAGGATATAGCCTTAAATATAGGCACAATACCGGAAACATTTTCTCGACTCATAGCACGATTAGAAAGAGAGGGAAAAATAAAATGGAAGCATAAGATACTTAATTTAAAAAGTAATTTTTGGGATGAATTTTACGTTGATATATAATCTATAAAAGTGGTCGCCAAATGCACTTAAAAGTAGAGCCGTATTGCAACCTAATAAAAAGTGAAAAATAGCCTAATCAATTTATCGTAGATTGGTTAAAAGATTTCTATTTAGGGCGTATCCTAGTACAGATATGTAAACTGTTTTTATTCATGCTGGTGTGTATTAACTTTTCCCAATTTGTATTAACTGTTCCAATTGTTATTTCACTCTTATCAAAACAGCCTTTCATTTTTATCAGCCTAGCCGGGGTCTTATGCTTTTCGTTAGTCTTATCCACCCAACACTGCCACCTTGCTCTTTTTCGAGTTTTTCATTAATTATTATATCACTCTTGTATCATTAAAACTGTTCATTTGAATTTTTTCATATAAATAATTGACAAATAGAGGAGTTTATAGCAAAAATAGGTCTTGATGTTTTTAATCATAAATATATAATAAACGCATTCATTTATCCTTATCTATTTCATTTAATAAAGTTGAGATAATTACCCCGTACATTTTTAGCTTAATGTGTTTAAAAAAATTCATGCGGCAAATACGTAATGCTTACACAATTCATAAGGATAATGTGAAAATCATACTGAGAGGCAAAGGGCGGGGAGACATTAAAAAGCTTTTATGAGGATAACAATAAAAGAGAGAGGAGGTGAAATCGGAAACCTTTATTTTAACAAAAGAAAAAGCGGTAATATAATACTAAAAAATTCAATATTAGGAGGACTAAAGTGCGAAAGATATTTTTCTTGATAATGTGTCTTTTAATTGTTTTCACTGCAGCTCTGAGTTTACAAGCGGCTGATACTCTCAAAGTTGGATTCATCTATGTTGGACCAATAGGCGATATGGGATGGACCCATGCGCATGATCAGGCTAGGCAAATCGTCGAGGACACCTTCCCATGGGTTGAAACAGTATATCAAGAATCCGTACCTGAAGCCAAAGTGGAGGGTGTTATTGACAGGATGATCAGACGTGAAAGGTGCGATGTCGTCTTCACCACAAGCTTTGGATTCTGGGAAGGCACCATAGATGCAGCGAAAAAGTATCCTGACAAAATTTTCGCTCACTGTTCCGGGTTCAAACGTTTACCCAATGTCGCTACCTACATGGCAGACTTCTATCAGGTGTATTATCTGAATGGGTTAATGGCTGGCGCACTCTCAAAAACAAATAAGATTGGGTATGTTGGCGCATTTCCAATACCTGAGGTAAAGCGTCATATCAATGCATTCACAATTGGTGTTCTTGAAGTAAATCCACGCGCAGAGGTTCACGTGCGCTGGATCGAGGCATGGTTCGACCCTGCAAAAGCCAAAGAGGCAACCAACTCCTTGATCGATGCCGGGTGTGATGTATTTGCATTTACTGAGGATTCTGACACAGTGGTACAGGTTGCAGCACAGAACGGCTTTCCTGCCTTCGGACACTATTCTCCAATGTATAATTCTGCGCCTGATTATGTGGTCTCCGGTCAGCTCGTCCACTGGGAGCTGTTCTATCTCGACTTTCTGTCCAAAGTATACGCAGGATATTACACTTCGAAGAACTTGGAAAATATAGACTACTGGGGCCTTCTCAAAGAAGGAGCTGTGGAAATTGGTGCAAAGTTTGATATGCCCATAAATCCAAAGTGGAAAGGAAAACTTGGAAAAACATATGACCTGGTTCTTAAACGACTCGATCAGATGAAGAACCCGCAGATGGTGTTCGATCCATTTACCGGCCCCATTTACAGCCGTACAGGAAAGATCGTGGTACCAAGAGGCGAACAGGCCGATTACGATCATCTGCTGACTATCGAGTACGCAGTAAAGGGTGTAGTCGGAGCATGGCCTGGTGAACCTAAATAAGTTATTTCTACCACTTCATGAAAATGGCCACTGTCTTTGGTGATGGTGGCCATTTCATATGAGGACGTCAGAATGGGATTCCTGAAAATCGAAAAGAGAGTAAACACTTCCTGGAAAGTCATTTTTGGAGTGTCACTTCTTTCAATTTTTTTGGCTTTTTTTGTAATAGGTTTTGTATTTATGGGGTATGGAATAAATCCAATAAAAGCGTACATTGAAATCCTCATAGAGACAGTGGGGAATGTGTACGGGTTAACGCAGATCATATGGCAGAGTATACCTCTTATGCTCTGTGGAGTGGGATTGCTGTTGGCATTTAAAGCATCCTACTGGAATATCGGTGCTGAAGGGCAGTTGCTCATGGGAGCTGTGGC
>Ga0209636_10001435_pt1 | contig 24087 bp, 27 predicted proteins | sample DeeMarSWOR152_54_FD_187464 | JGI IMG/M metagenome (GOLD analysis project Ga0209636, IMG submission 187464) | Marine sediment microbial communities from White Oak River estuary, North Carolina - WOR-1-52-54 (SPAdes) (version 2) | ecosystem: Environmental > Aquatic > Marine > Intertidal zone >...
TTAATGGATAACCTTATCAAGGAAAAAATTTTGAAACATTTTTCGAACCAAGAATCAGCCGAAGTCCCGCTTACCATGCTTGATGATGCTGCAGTTATTGATGATATTGTTTTTTCAACTGATTCTCATACTGTATATCCTATTATTTTTCCTGGGGGGGATATAGGTTCATTGTCGGTTTCTGGGACAATCAATGATGTTGCAGTGATGGGTGCTACACCTCTCGCACTTTCAGCTGGTTTTATCGTCGAAGAAGGTCTTCCAATTGAAACGTTTGAAAAAATTGTAAAGAGCATGGGCAAATGTGCAGAAAATGCTGGCGTTCCAATTATTACTGGAGATACTAAGGTAGTTGAAAGAGGAGCCATACAAGAATTTATGATTAATACAAGTGGCATAGGTAAAAAAAGCAAATTTCTTGAAACTAACATAAAAACCGTGAAACAACATAGATCATTTAATAAGAAATGGCTTCTAGATTCTAACTTGGAAAATGGAGACAAGTTAATTCTATCTGGAAATATCGGCGAACACGGTATTGCACTTCTGTCTTTTAGAGAAGGTTATGGTTTTGAAACTAAGATAAAATCTGATGTTGCACCGATAAATGGACTGATGGAAAAAGCAATGTCAGTAGGCGGAATTATTTCGGCAAAAGACCCCACTAGAGGAGGTCTGGCAAATACAGTAAATGAATTTAGCGAAAAATCAAAAATTGGAATTCAAATAGATGAAGAATGCATACCAATCCCTGAAGGTGTTAGATCTGCATGTGATATGCTTGGAATTGATCCTCTCGAGATAGGTAATGAAGGTAAGTTAGTTTTAGGTGTTGTGAAAGAAAAAGCAGAAGACATCCTTTCAATTGTTAAAAAACATCCCCTTGGTAAAAATGCAGCCATTATTGGAGAATGCACAGAAAAAGTAAAGGGTGTAGTTTTGCAGACAATTGTTGGCGGAAAAAGGATTTTACATAAACCACTGGGAGATCCAGTTCCAAGGATTTGTTAAATAATTTAATCCGGAAATTTTTAATACTCTCTTAGATTACCTCCCTAACAAGCAATTACAACGGGGTTGAAGTTTTATGGTAAAGGGTCTAACAAAGGCTTTTAAGAAGGCATTATGGGTATACCATTGCAACTCAGGTTCATGTAATGGTTGTGATATAGAAATCATTGCAGCACTTTGTCCACGTTATGATGTAGAACGATTTGGTATTCGACTTGTCGGTTCACCACGTCATGCAGATGTATTATTGGTTACAGGTCCAGTAACACGACAAATGGAAGACAAAGTAAAACGTATATATGAACAAATGCCTGATCCCAAGGCAGTAATATGCGTTGGTAATTGTGGAAATACTGGCGATGTTTTTTATGAATCTTATAATCTTGTAGGTCCTATTGATAATATTATTCCTGTCGATGTTCATGTGATTGGTTGCCCACCAAGACCTGAGAATATCATCAATGCAGTTGCAAAAGCATGGGTAAAACTTGAAACACTGGAGGCAAAATAATGGTCGAGAAACGATTAAATCCAGAAGAAATTGTAAAATATTTTAAAGATGAATTTAAAATAAAAATTAAGGATTCACGCATTGAAAAACGTAAAGCTGGGGCAAAAAAACAAGAGTTTATCAGCATCTGGATGAAAATCGATAAAGGTGTGTTTAAAAAAGCTGTGAAACATCTTTGTGAATTAACTTTCCCCCATCTAGCTGTTGTCTCAGGAAATGATATGGGGAAAAACATTGAGCTGATTTATCATTTCTCACTCTATTATGGGACAAGAAACGAGGAGGTTTCTCTAAACATTTCAGTTGATCTTCCTAAATCTAATCCAACTATTGAAACATTATGTGATATTATCCCTGGTGCCCTTGTAACCGAAAGAGAGAAACAAGAGATGCTTGGTGTAAAAATTAAGGGCATTCCAGATAGTAGGCGATTATTTTTACCAGATGATTTCCCTAAAGGTATGTATCCCTGGAGGAAAGATGAAACCGGTCCTCAAAAAATGGTTAGAAATTTACATGAGGTGAAAAAATAATGGCAGAGGCAACTACCAAAACAACATATCAAATACCTATTGGTCCCATACATCCTGCGCTTAAAGAACCAGTAATGTTTGAGTTTGAAATAAGTGGAGAGCGCATTGTAGATGTTGACGTTAGCCTTGGTCATATTCACCGAACAGTTGAATGGACAGGGATGCAACGTAATCCAATTCAGATTCTTTATCTGGCTGAACGGATCTGTGGAATATGCTCATACTGTCATCCAATTGCTTTTGCAAGGGCAGTTGAACATGCCTGCGACATTGAAGTACCTGAACGAGCGTGGTATCTTAGAGTTATCCAAGGTGAACTAGAGAGGATTTGCTCACATATGTTATGGGCTGGTGTCGCTGCACATGAAATTGGTTTCGATACAGTACTGTATTTGACTTGGCAGATGAGAGAGAAAGCACTTGACCTTACTGAATATTTAACTGGAAATCGTGTTACAAAAGCGATAACGATGATCGGGGGAGTACGACGTGACATCACTAAGGATATGCTCCCGAAAATCCATGAAACATTAAATTATTTCAAGGATAATTTTGAGAAACTGCGACATATATTTTTAGATGATAAAACAATCAAGATGAGAAGTCAAGGTTGCGGAATATTAACCTATGATGATGCTTTAAAACTTTGTGCTGTTGGTCCCACTACTCGTGCTAGTGGTGTTAAAAAAGACTCCCGTGTGGACCAAGCTTATTTTGCATACCCAGATCTTGATATAGACTACATGACTCCAGACAAGCTTACTGGTGAGGTTAATGGTGATGTATATGACCGTATTATTGTTCGTTTACTTGAGGTTAAACAATCTATTGATTTAATTGAGCAATGCATTGATAAAATGCCCAGCGGTGAGATAGTATCTGAACCGAAGATTCCCAAACTTCTTGCAACTTTTAAGAAAACCTCAGGGGAAGGAATCGGTAAGCATGAAGCTCCACGAGGAGAAGTTTTCCATTATGTGAAGTTTAACGGTGAGAGCGAAAAACCATATACTTGGAAGGTTCGTGCTCCAACTTATAATAATATTCTCCCTTGGATTCCTATGCTTAAAGATGAACAGATAGCAGATATACCTATCGTAGCTGCTTCTACTGACCCATGTATGTCTTGTACTAATAGAGTCGCAATTATTCATAACAAGAAGAGAACGATTTTAGATAAAGAAGAGCTTCATCGATTTAGTGTTGAGAAAACAAGGAGGCTTATGAAATGAGATTCACCATGTTGCCCCAAGTATTTGCACAGATGTTAAAAAAACCTTTTACAAACAAATTCCCAGTTAAATATGTTCCACGTAACACTACAAAACTATTAGAAGCAGTAGGAAAGGGAGAAGTACAGATAATTCCCCCAATAGAGACACCACCGAATTTCCGAGGAAAAATTCAATATGATAAAGAGAAATGCACTGGATGTCAATTGTGTATACGTGTGTGCCCATCTGGGGCTATTGAATTTAAACCTGAAGAAAAGAAGATAAAAATTTATCTTGCACGATGCACGTTTTGCTCTCAATGTAATGATGTTTGCCCAGTTAATTGTCTTAGTATGAGCAATGAATTTTTACTAGCAGATACTGACAAGTATTCTAAAGATTTAATTGTTGAGTAATGGTAAGATTTAATGAAACTTATCTTTAAAGGCATCGTTCAAGGGGTAGGTTTTAGACCCACGATTTATCGTATAGCAAAAAAACTAGATCTAAAAGGATATGTTTTGAATAAAGGTTCTGAGGTAGAAGTAGTAATAGACAGAGATGTTGACAAGTTTATCGGGATTATTAAAAAAGAGTTACCAAAAATTGCAGAGATTACAGATATTATTAAGAAACCTGATGATAGAAAGTTTGAAGATTTTAGAATTCTTCATAGTAGAAAAGGAGAAAGAAAATCATTAATCCCAGCAGATATTGGGATATGTGATGACTGCCTCAAAGAGCTTTTTAATTCAACTGATAAAAGATATCTTTTCCCATTTACAAATTGTACAGTTTGCGGCGCTCGGTTTAGTCTAATAAAAGATGTTCCTTATGATCGTGAACGAACATCAATGGATAGATTTAAGCTATGCAATGATTGCAATAATGAATATACTGAGGTTGTAGACAGAAGATACCATGCTCAAACTATATCCTGTCCTACATGTGGTCCTTCTTACAGATTATATGATAACAAACAAAACGATCTGGGTGAGAAAGATGCAGTAAAACGGTTTGCTAATGCAATTGATGCAGGAAAAATTGGTGTATTAAAATCTTGGGGCGGTATGCATATATGCTGTAAAACCAGTGAAATACAACGATTTAGAAAATGGTATGGACGTCCACAAAAGTCATTTGCCATAATGGTAAAAGATATTGAAACAGCTAAAAAGTACGGTAAACCAACAGAAAATGAAATTAAGCTATTACTTACTAATAAGAGACCAATTGTTTTGATAGAAAAGACAAAAGCAGAACTTGTTTCTCCCGGTCTTAACACCATCGGCGTGTTTCTTCCTTATACGGGGTTACATCATATTTTATTCTCTTTACTCAAGGCAGATGCACTTATTATGACATCAGCCAATATTCCTGGAGAACCTATGCTGACACAAAATGAGGAAGTATTTTCTCTGGGTGCTGATATTTATCTTTTACATAATAGAGATATTCCAAGTCGTATTGATGACTCTGTGTTAAAAACCTGGAATGAAAATACATTTTTTCTTAGAAAATCGCGGGGATACATTCCCGAGCCAATTCAAGTGGACTATGTGACTAGGATTCTTAGTGTAGGTGCTGATGAAAATATTACCGGCGCGATATCTGTTGATAACAAAGTATATACTACTCAGTATATTGGCAATGCTAAGTATTATTCTACACTTGTTTTTCTTGAAGATAGTTTAAGACATTTAATGAAGCTCTTTATGGAGAAACATTCTATAGATGGAGTTGCGATGGATCTACATCCTGGATACGATTCGAGGAAAGTAGCTCAACGTTTTGCTGAAGAGTTTTCTGTTCCAATTATTGAAGTGCAACATGATTGGGCGCATGCTGCTTCATTGTTGGTCGATAATAACCTTAATGAGAGTGTTGTATTGGCCTTAGAAGGACTTGGCTATGGTACCGATAAAACTTTTTGGGGTGGTGAAGTATTACGTGCAGATTTTACAAATTTCGACCGTGTAGGGCATCTGGAATATATACCTTTATTGGGTGGAGACCAAGCTACTCGCGATCCACGTAGATTAGTTTTTGCTATTTTTAATAAAATTGGAAAAGAGAAGTTTTTTTCTGGTAATGAAGCACAAATACTATCAAAGCTTATTGGCAAATCACCTCTAACTTGTAGCCTGGGTAGGTACCTAGATGCTCTTTCATGCTATTTAGGGATATGTACTAAAAGAACCTATAGCGGCGAGCCAGCAATGAAACTTGAAAAATATCTTGCATTGGGAAAAGACAAAATCAAATTTGATGTCGAAATCAAAAACAATGTTGTGCAGGTTATAGATCTTTTTAGACAGCTTGATGAAATAGTAAAAAATGCTTTAACGGAAAAAGAGAAGGCCGATATCTGCTATTCAATGGTAAAAACAATTGTTGATAGTCTCACTGATATAGCAATTAAACACGCTGAAAGTGAAGGCTTAAAAACCATTGGAGTTTCGGGCGGTGTTTCTTATAATATCCCCATAACTGAAATGATAAAAGAAAGAACTCAAAAAGCTAGACTAAAACTAATCGTTCATAATCGAATTCCAAATGGTGATGGTGGCGTTTCTATAGGTCAAAATTCTATTGCAGGTCATAAGTTATCCTCCTAGATATCTCATTTTGAATGTATCGGACAGTTTTTTTCGTTTCTTGGAGAACACTTTATGTATTTCCCAGTTTCATCAAAATATTTAAAATGATCGAGCCATCTCGAACATCCATCTTCTATTCTAGCAAATTCAACAAATTTCCTCAATATTTCCATGGTCTCCTGATTTACACTGTGCTCAATTTTGCAAGCATCCTCATCCGCGATTTCTTCACTTACTCCAAGAATAACTAAAAATTTTTTTAACGTGTCGTGCTTGTTTTTTGTTCTAACAGCTATTTTTTTTCCTTTTCCAGTTAATTTAACTCCACTGTACTTTTCATAATCAATATAACCTTCATTACTTAATTTCTGAAATATTTCAGTTACACTTGCAGGATTAATATTTAAGGCAAAAGCTACATCATTAGTCTGTACTCTTTTCTTCTTTTTTTGTATGTTATAAACAAGTTCTACATAATCTTCAATTGTTTTCATTTTCAATTTCATACCCCCAATAATATCACTCTTAGGATACTTCCTACGAGTACTGAGGTAACAACCATGATTGCTGCAGTTTTCATCATATCCTTCAAACCAAGTTCCTTAAGAAGGACTGCGAATGTGGCAACACAGGGGAAAAAGATGGTGAGCATCGTCACCGCGATAACAAGCTGCAAAGGAGATAAAGCCAATGGAAGCAGCATCCCTACCGCTAAATCCTTTCTAAGAAACCCAACAACTAGAGCAATACTTGCACCGCCAGGTAATCCAAATAATGCCATTAATGGAGATACCGCATTACTGAGCCACTGAAGAAATCCAACAGTGTAGAGAATGTTAATAATTAAGATCCCAAGAAACAAATAAGGGATTGCCTCCTTAAGAAACCATCGAATGCGCATCCAGGTTTTTTTTCCGATGGCCTTTAGACTTGGGCGACGATAAGGTGGTATTTCCATGAAGATTTCAGGACTTGCACCTTTGACAAATTTATTAAGTATCAATCCAGCGCTGATATAGATAATGATTAGAGAAATGAAAACCAATGCAATATAGTATAATCCATAAGGTCCCAGGATGCCGAAAATCATTGCCATTTGTGCCATACAGGGAATTGAGATACACAAAAGAGTGGCTGCAATGAACCGCTGCTTCGATGTCTCCATTGTTCTAGTCGCGAGTGCTCCAGGGACATTACATCCAAGACCGAGGAATAAAGGGATTATGCCGTAGCCGTGCATACCAAGCTTATGAAAAACATTATCAACCAGAGTGGCGAGTCGAGGTAAGTATCCGGTGTCTTCAAGAAGGGAGAGCATAAAGTAAAAAGCAATGATATAAGGGAGAACCATGGCAAAAGGGACAAATAACCCAGTGGTGAGAACACCCATGGATAACTCAAAATCGATCGCTCCTTCGATTAGCTGTCCGATTAAAATATCACGGATTATGCCAGAGCCTAGCCAGTCGCTTAATATTTGGATAAGAGGTTGATAACCCTCTTCGAAAATGTAAGAGATTACAAGGCCGATATTTTCACCGATCATCCGAACAATCCAGAAAACTATGAAAATTAAAAGCAGTGCAATTGGAATCCCAGTGAACGGTCTTATTGTGAGATCTGAGAGCCGTTCACGCATGGTGTGGTGCCGGTGTTCAACCTGTTCAACTTTGCTAATGATCGCTCCGATTTCACTCCATCTTTGGTCCTCACCTATTGGTTTGCGCTCGGGATTTATTTTTGCTTCGTTGATCCTGGTAACAAGAGTTTTAATGCCCTCGCCGGTTAGAGCGATTGTTGGAACGACTGGGATACCGAGTATGTTTTCTAATAAGTGTTCGTCGATATGAATGCCAAGGTGCTTGGCTTCATCCCAAAGGTTCAACGCAATGAGAATAGGAATGTCCTTTTCGATGAGTTCTAAGGTAAGATAAAGATTTCGTTCTAGATTGGTAGCATCAACGACGTTGATTATAACATCTGCTTCTTTGAGCATTTTGACAGCGACTTCTTCTGCTTTGTTTGATGGCTCTAAAGAATATGTTCCTGGGGCGTCGATGATTTCGACGAATTCACCATCTAGTTTCATTTTTCCTTTGAAGAAATCAATGGTTGTCCCAGGATAGTTTGATGCGATAACACTTGCGCCAGTCAGTCGGGAAAAGACAACACTTTTTCCTACGTTCGGATTCCCCATGAGAACGATTTTTTTCATTATAACACTTCAACTATGATTTTTTGCGTCATTCCTCGACCTAATGTCATTTGAAAGGAACCCACCATGATTGTGATGGGGCCTCGGAATGGTTGCCTTGAAACAACAGTTACAGCTTGCCCTTCTCTGATTCCCATAGCCCGAAGTTTTCTTTGAAAACCGTGTCCACCCTCTAAAGAGATTATTTTTCCTTTTTTTCCTTCTGGGAGGTTTTTTAGTATTACGGTTTGACGTATCAGATCTACCACCTGCTTAATTTTTAGGTATACCTAAATTATATTATGTCTTAACTAGTATAAATATATTTTGGTATACCTAAATTTTTAAAAAGAGAAACACCTTTTAATAGATAATAATTTATCAATTATTAGCAATGGGAAAAAATAGAGATTTAATCCAGATATTAATACTTGTATTGATAGGTATGTTTATTCCATTTTTAGGTTCAGTTACAATAAGTTACGGATTTAATGTTTTTAAGATAGGGACAACGTTTGGTTATTTTTTGCTAATTTTTGCAATAGAACTTTTAATTATCTATCTATATTTTGCGATAAATAACTGGAAAGCTAAAAAAAATATTGAAAAACTCAAACCCAAATAAACTCTCATAAGTAAAAGATAAATATTAAAATTATAATCGGGGGTCAAAGAGGTTTAATAATGGTAGTAGTAATTGATGAAGAAAAATGTACGGCTTGCGGCTCTTGCGTGGAAACTTGCCCAGTTGAGGCAATTAAAGTCAGTGAAAAAGCAAAAGTGGATGAAGAAAATTGCATCGATTGCGGTACATGCGTTGATGAATGTCCAGAAGGAGCGATTAGTCTGTAATCATCTGTAATTACTCAATTTTTTGTTTTCTTTTGCTTTAAGTTTGCTTTCAATATATTTCATCATATTGATATGTTCTTTGATATTAATGTCATTGTTAACAGCCAATATATGTTCCAATCTGTCTTTCTGTCTAAGTCTTCCGATGAGTTTTGGAATCCTTCTTATAACCATTTCTCCCCAATCATCATTTGCCTTGATTATCTCAATAACATTATCCACATTACAAATCTTAAGTAATGCTTGCGAATCAAAATTGTTTTTGTAGTCAACGGGAAGACCTAGCTTTACAGCGGCCATATGTTCTGCAGATGGAACCTTCACATTTACCTTTTCTTCTTTCATGTGATATGATATTTCTCTTTCTTCAAACTCAGTTAAACTGAATTGAAAGTAATGATGGGTCCGTGATTCTTTTATTCTCGGTCCTGAGATTTCAATCCTTAACTCCACTTGTCCTATCGTTTCTATTATCTCTTCAGGAATCTGTACATGAGGATCATATTTATGATAGAATTGGATGCCCCATTCATTCTTTCGTATACTCATTCCAATAGCTGATAGTTTTAATTCTATTCCGCTCATTTTTCTAGCGTCTGTTACTCCATCGATATCTAACGTATAACGACCATGTTTATCTCTAGTTAAAGCTCTAACCGCCCATCCACCAACCACAATAATATCATCTTTAATTTGTTCTAAAATTGATAATGATTGATCTTCAATATCTTTCTTTATCGGTTCAGGAAAATCTTCGAAATTCATACTCCTCGCGCTCCGTGTTCAATCGCTCCAATGTCGAGGTAGATGTCTATGTTCCATTTTTTTTCATATTTTTGCTCCCATCCCGATTTTCCATATTGTTTTTCATTCTTCAAAAAAATGGTTTTTTTATCTATAATATTGTCATGAAATTTTTTAATTATTCCTTTTGGGATGAGTTGATCATTGATATCATTAATGATATCAAGATAACATCCTATCAAATTTACAAGGTTGTTTTCAATTGAAATATTTAGTATTCGCTCATAGTCGATTTTTTTAGAAGCAAGTAATCTGATGCAAATATCTTCTACTCCTTCTGGAGTTAATATTTGTTTTATAAATATTTCCTCATTTGTAGGCTGTTGTGGTACGCTTTCAAGTACTGCAATCTTCTCTTTCTTTCCTTTTACTAAGAAACCAGTTTTTTTGATCGTAAGACTTTTGTCAATTTTATCATACAGGATTTTCTCAATTTCGTCTGGCGTGGTGATAATTTCATTAAATGGAGATGATCCTAAGGTGTAAAACCTGTTGGTTTTATCTTTTGATTTTGTTATCGCATTTAAGATGATTCCAATCGGGTGTTCATGAATTTTCTTTACAATTATCGGTTTTTTCTTTTCATAATTAATAAGATCACATCTATAAAATTGTTGGAGAATGTTTCTCACTGTTTTTTCAGAAAGGTTGGTTTCTTTTGAGAGATTCGTGACAGTAGTAAATGTATCAAGTGCTTTCCATACCTGTTGCGAAGTTTTTCTAAGAAGAATCTCTGGATCTACACCATAGCTTAGGGATTTGATATAGAATTCTCGTTGTTTTTGATGACGGTAGTCCCGTGAAATATCTACTTTCATTCCTTCCTTTGTCTTGATTTTTATAAGATTTCCTTCTTTTATCATCTTTTCAATAACATTATAGATGGAGTCTTGGGAATAAGGAAGTCGTTTCACTACGGCATTTATCGATTGGGGTTTAATCGAAATCAATCCGAATACAGCTGATTTAATATTCATTACAAACGGAAGTTATATATTGAAAAGTATTTAAATGTTTCCATAAATTTTTTCCTTTTTTTATTTTTTTAGATTAAAATACCTTTTCCAATTATTTTTTCTTTTCTGCAAGTCGCTTTTGAATTTTTTCACTAGCCAACTCTCGAAGCGCATCTCTGGCAATCCATCGAGCAGATTTCGAATCAATCTCTAGAATTTCCTTTGAAAGTTTTATCATCTGCTTATTCAGAGCTATATTTCGCTTTCCAATATTTCTCAAAGCCCAGTTGACTGCTTTCCTAACATAATTTCGTTCATCTACTGTACATTGCTTAATCAACGGAGAACACCGTTCAAATTCATCATCGCCAGCTTCTTTATCATGAACCGCCAAACCTGCAATTAACGAAAACGCCGCACGTTTTACAAGCTCCTCATCACGTTCCGCCCACTCGAAAACTTTTTTCCAAGCAAATGGGGATAAATCAAATAAACTCGTACATGCCTGATCGCAAACATCCCACGAATCAAAATCTAACACCCAGGCATCCATCTGCTCCCCTGTCACCAATTTCGGATCATCAACAAAAACAGCGAGTAACCGCGCATCATGAATACCAGAATTCCATAACTCCAAAGCAAGCTCGTGATTTTTACCAATCTCTTTGGCAATCTCTCTTAACTTATAAATTGAGATACCAAGATTATTCTTTGGATTGATGCCATATCTAGCCATTCCTTTAACCGCTTCAGGATTAGCCATGGAATGTAGTCTTTCAAGAACCATTTCATATTTCATATACATACTATCCAAATTAGAGGAAAAGGTTGAATAAATATCCTAAGATTAGAACCTGAGGTACCGTAATAACCGGAAGCCATAAAGCTGCTTTTTTACCAATATTACTCCATATCAATCCTAACTCCGTCACATCCGAGATCACACCAGCCATAAGAAATGTAAAACTATTACCAAATGCTCCAGATTGATTGTATATTTCAAAAGCTAGGGGAGAACTCCCCTCAGAACAAACCTCAATAATAGTAGCAAAAACCAATGTAACAACGAGTCCCAAAACGGTTGGGCCCATGTATTCCATAAAGAGATGATGGGGAATATATGCTCGAGCAAATGCTGCCATCAACATTCCAATCAACAACCACCACATCACCATTTTTGTTAATGCCCATGATCCACGAAAGGTTCCTAAGAAAGCTTCTTTAACATTTTTAGCTGTAAACTCATATTCTTTCCATCTTCTTTTTACATCTTTTATTATCGAAAAATCAGTTAATACTGGTCTGTCTTCTCCAAGTTTGCATTGAGCACATTCAACCATATCTTTCCTTTCCAGAACCTGATAAATTAAGCCTGTTACTGTTGCAATTATTAATGCAGAAACTACAATGAATGCAGCCTTGTAACCAAAAAACCCAAAGAGAAGCACAGTAATAGGAAGATTGGCCCAGGGAGATGCAAGTAAGAAGGCAACAACAGAGGAGGTATTTGCTCCTTTTTTATACAATTCTATAGCGATTGCAAGAATGCCATGAGAACAAGCACTCATTAAAAATCCAAAAATTATGGAATACAATATTGTTCTTTTCCTATGACGAGAAAGATATTTTTCAATGTATTCTCGCGGAATAAATTGATCTATAATTCCACCAATAAGAAAACCAATTAGTATTGCCCACCATATAAGTGCAAGATAATCTAGAAAAGCATCAAAAAAAGGACGAAAATTATCAATAAAATACCCCAGAATTAGAAGAACGATAATTATAGCAGTAACAATAAAGAGCTTTTCTTTATACCAAGGAGTGCCTGCTTTTACTGCACAGCTTGGACAATATTTTTTCTCTTCAGGAATTCCTTGTTGCACTTCGTACTTTCTGATGCAATGCTCGCTACAAAAATATTTACCATGGGCCGGAATAGTGCCCTTCATCCCACAGATAGGATCGGTTTTATCCATTATTCATCAAAGTATAATTAATTACTTCAATATTTTACCGGTCTCCATATACCAAAGATACAGATCAAGTTCAGCCAAACTAAGATCAGATTTTTTTGCTATCTTCCTTAATAGATTTTCAATCTCAAGATATTTTTTTCTCGTGAGAGTTTTAGGTTTTTCTATCAAATTATATCTTACAAGTAAATCTACAATATGAAAATCAATGATTGCAAAATCATCAAACCCTATATTTCTTAGAAAATGACTTGCTTCCTTATATCCAAGCCCTTTTACATTATCGACTATCCACTCTCTAAGTCTCTCTCCATTGTGAGAATCGATTGTCTTTTTTAGTTGATCTTTACATTTTAATGATTCCGTAATGTATTGTGCCCGCGTATTTGGAAAGCGATGTCCAAGATCTTTAAGTCTTTTTGCCAATTCGTCTTCAGAATTAGTTAAAAAACATTCTCCAATTTCATCTTGTATTTTGATGCTTTTTTCAGCATTAAAATTTGCAGTTAGAATACAAAAACATAATTCTTTAAACAGTTCTTCATTAGATTTTCTATTTAAATCCTTAAATTCATTTATTCGACTGTTAACTAAATCGCCGATTTTGCTTCCCTTTAAATCTTCGATTTTTTCTATCAGTTCATCCATGATCTCAGCCAATATTATATTCAAACATGAAATTAGCACATTTTTCTATAGTTATTCTATATTAGTTGAGATTTATTAAAGAGATGTATGGGGGAGGTAAAATAATCAGAGGAAGGTTGGTGAGGAGAGGAGGAAAGGATGGGATGCAAAAAAGAACCTACCTCTGTTATTTTACTTCTCCAATGTTGTTAAATTTAATGACCTAATTGCCACCTTTGATGATATTTTTTATCCCCAAATTAACCTCTGTTAACAATCGTTAATGCACATACCGTATTTAAAACTTTCGATGGTCATGTTCACTAGTTGTTACCTATATTTTAATTGTTAAAATATAACATTTTCAAACAATATTAACAACCATTAACAACCATTAATTATAAGTACAGAAAAATTGTTATACGAATATGAAACGTACTCCTTGCGAATACATGATGTGGAATGGATTACCAGTAATAAGAAAGGAAATTGCAGAGAGTATGATTAATAATTTTGGCTTGAATCAAAAGGAGGCTGCGGAAAAACTGGGCGTTACACCTGCTGCAGTCTGTCAATATTTATCAAAAAAACGTGGTAAGATAAAAATCATTGATGACTATATACTTAATGAAATTAAAAAATCTGCTGAAAATATTATTAAACAAGAGGACGGGGCTGTAGTACCGGAGACTTGCAGAATTTGTAAGATTTTAATTTCTAAAGGGATATTTCCTATTTTATGCAATTCATGTCCCACTGAAAAATAAATCTTAAGTTTTTATGAAATTACAAGCTAAATTTTTCAAATCTTTCAGATTTTGCTTTACAAATAGGACATATTGGTGGAGGTAACTCTCTGGCGCATAAATAACCACAAACAGTACATCGCCATACAGGTAATTTTGAGGATATCTTGTTAGATTTAGGGGGGTAGGTTTTGGAAGTTATCTTAGTTTTTTTCCGTTCCAAACCATTCATTGCGACATTTTGAACCTCTATTGGGCGACGTTCTGGGATGGATGTCATTTTTGATGGATCGTTTTTTAATTCTTCATTTACAAAAAGACCACAATAACACATGCCATATTCGTTGACATCAGCATCTCTATATTCACAAGGGCAAATAATATCGACATCGTAGTTTTTGATCCCGCTAGACATTCTACAAGGACATGACCCATATCCATATCTATTTTGATTTGTAAATAATCCATCTATAAGCGAATTCAAAAGATCTGGATCTGGACAAAGGTAGTATCCATTTACTCTTGCATTTTCCTGCATTTGTTTTAATATTGTTTTTTTATCTGTCATTAAGTAAGCACCTCTCGGATCTGGTCATCTTTATATCCGATAATTACTTGTTTTCCACCATCTATAACCATAGTTGGAAAGCTTCCATGAGGATTATATTTGTTCTGTTCATCTCTTACTCTTTTAAGCTCCTCCCCTGAGAGTTTATCAACATCTATATATTCATATTCTATATCTAGTGCCTTTAGCAATTCTTTTGTTTTTTTGCACCACCCACATGTACTTAGCGTGAATATTTTTACACTATGCTTCTTATTTTTACCTGGAACTTTTTCACATTTCATAAAATAAGAGTATTTTTATCATATCTAAAAGCTTTATGTAGCTTTGTCGATTATTCATATGTTTAAACTTTATATATGATAAAAACATGCAGAAAACAGGGAGGTTGTCTATGTCTGAAGAATATCAATGCCAATCATGTAAAAGAACTGCAACAATAGAGGAAGATGAGAAAGTACCAAAATGTTGTGGCAAGCCAATGGAAAAGATTCCGCGTGAAATTTGCCTTCAACCTGCCCATCCAGAACATGCACGACCGATGGAAAAAGAAGATGCTTGTAATGAATTCCGCTCCGGAAAATAGAATTTAAAGAAGGTGTTAGTATGGTAAAATGTGAAAATGTGTGAGTGTGAACTTCCAGAAGAAAGAATTAAACACATTGAAATAAAAGGAAAGGTAAAGAAAATCTGTGAAGGTTGCGTTGCTGCTATAAAGGGATTTGTATAATTCCAGATTATACCGGCTCCCTGAGATTACCCAATGTTGCGAGGATTAATTCCGGGAGAGCTGGATGAATGTGCATTCCATGAGCAACATGCTGGACACTTCCTCCAATGGCCATGGAATTTATTACTTCTTGAATAAGAATAGGTGCATATGGACCGATAATATGAAAACCTAATATTTTTCCAGTGTTCTTCTCTACGATTGCTTTTGCAAAACCGTTTTTTTCAACCATTGCTTCGCCTTTAGCAACATCAGAGTAATGTGCCTTGCCTATTAAGACATCATAACTCTGCTTTGCTTCTTCTTCAGTAATGCCAACTGATGCGATTTGAGGATATGAAAAAATAGCATATGGGACTGCTCGATAATCCATTTTGATTTTTTGTTTGTGTAGCGTATTGTGCCAAACTACTTCTACTTCATTATTTGCAACATGCCTGAACATAAATTTCCCAATCGCATCTCCCCATGCCCAGATGTTTTTCTGACTTGTTTCGAGATATTCATTGACTATTATATATCCTTTCGAGTTTGTTTTAACTCCTGTTTTTTCAACTTGTAATAAATCTGCATTTGATTTTCTACCTGCAGCAATCAGAATTGTCTCTGCAGAAAAATCTTTTTCTTTATCTGTTTTTTTGTCTTTTGCATTAATAGTATAACCATCTTTGTTTTTTTGTACTTCAATTGCTTCTGTATTGGTGGAAATTTCCATTCGCTTACCCATTTCTCTTGTCAATAACTCTGATATTTCAGGTTCTTCGTTTCGAACCAATCGTGGACCTCGTTGAATGATTGTTACTTTTGTTCCTATCGCTGCAAAAAAATGCCCGAATTCTGCGGCGATATAGCCTCCACCAACAACAATCATACTTTTAGGCTGTTTTTTCAGATCAAAAACAGTTTCGTTGGTCAAATAATTACAATCTTCTATTCCTTTTATTAGTGGTATTAATGGTCGTGCACCAGATCCAATATAGATTCTTTTTCCCCGAATTTTTTCGTTATTTACTTCCATAACATATTTATCAATAAATTTCCCAGTAGTTTCATAATAGTCCAAATTTGGCACTTGATTTATTGCATGCCGCATATGTTCTTGGCTCGGTTTAACGGCATTTCTCATCCGATTCATAATTGCTGAAAAATCAACCTTTGTGATTTTTGCATGAATTCCAAGCTTCTTCGCTTCTTGTATTTCAGCAATTCTATCTGCAGGATACACTAACATTTTTGAAGGAATACATCCAACGTTAAGGCAGGTTCCTCCTAAAGGACCTTTATCCACTAAAGCTACTTTATGTCCTTGTCGTAATGCTCCGTCAACAACAGTCATGCCAGAGCCAGATCCAATTACTATGGTATCATAATCTTTCACAGTTTTCTCCCCATTAATTTATCGCCAATGTTTAATTATCTAAGTTATTAGTTACGTACTTAAGTTATTTATGTGAAATTGTTTCTATGTAGATCCTTCGGGTTCTTGGGCCATCACCTTCATAGAAAAAGATATGCTGCCATGTTCCTAATACCAATCTTCCATTACTAATAATTACAGTGACTGAAGATCCAAGTAAACTTGCTTTAATATGGGCATCGCTATTGCCCTCCATATGCGCATAGTCTCCATTATCTGGAACAAGACTTTCCAATGTGTGAATAATATCGCGTTGTACACTTGGATCTGCTCCTTCATTGATTGTTATACCAGCGGTTGTGTGAGGAACATACGCTACTAACAATCCATTGTCGATTTTTTCTTCATCCACTACATTTTGGATTTTGTTAGTAATATCTATCATTTCATTCCTTTTCGTCGAACTAACATTTAATTCTCTCATAAATATTCCATAAATGTATTGATTTTTTAACTATGTTGCTTCAATAACATTTTTGTGTAGATAACCATATTTACGTGCTGTTAAATTATGAAAATGAAACCTGATGCTATCCTTTTTGACATGGATGGTGTACTCATAGATTCTTTAGATGCATGGTGGAAATCTTTAAACCAAGCACTAACAGCTTATAATTACGAAGAAATTACAAGAGAAGTATTTGTTAAATATTACTGGGGACATGATTTATATGATATCTTAGAAATGAAGGGACTAAACCCAGAGATTGAAAAATATTGTAACAAGATTTATAGTAGACATATTAACGAAATTAAAATCTACACTGATACAAAGGAAACATTAGTGAAGCTAGAAAAATATAGAAAGGCAATTATTACTAATACTCCACATGACTGCACAAAACAGATTCTAAAAAGGTTTGACATTAAACAATTTTTTCCTGTCGTTATTACTTGCAATGATGTCAGAAAAGCAAAGCCCGATCCAGAAGCAGTATTCAAGGCTTGCGATCGTTTAAAAGTCTCATCAAAATCTGTTTTGCTCGTTGGAGATACAAAAAGTGATGTGAGAGCAGGAAAAGCTGCTGGCAGTACTACTATTGGCATTAATATAGAAGCTGATTTTACAATTAGTAAATTATCAGAATTAACTGAATTAGTTGAATAATTCACCTTTTATCATCGAACAATGTTTAAATATTAAATGTCTTATTTTGACGATATGAACGATATTTCCATAGTTGATTATAAGAAAGTGGATTTGTCAAATTCAATGTTGATAGTCGCGTTTCCAACTGTCGGTCTTGTCAGTTCAATAGCTGGTCATTATATCATAGATAGTTTAAAGCTTGATCCAGTCGGGACCATAATTTCTGATAAGTTCATGCCAGCAACCGTTATTCATAAATCAATACCATCCCCACCTGTTCGTATTTATGCAGGGGAAGAAAAATGTGGACCAGATGATGCTTGCAGAAAGCTTGCAATAATTATTTCTGAGTTCATGCCCTCTACTGATATAATAAAACCATTGGTAGACAAAATCTTAGACTGGTCAAATAAAAAAGGAGTTGACATTGTTTTATCTATGGAAGGAATGCATGCACTTGGAGATATCAAAGGGAAAAAAACACAGGTTTTTGGCATAGCAAGCACTCCAGAAATGAAAAAAGTCTTAAAAAATCAGAAAATCGATCAGACTCGGGAGGGAATGATCACTGGGGTAACTGGCGTACTTCTTTATCAAGGAGTTTTACTTAAAAAGGATGTAATTTGCCTTCTTGCACAGACACATGCTAATTATCCGGATTCACGGGCTGCAGCCCTACTCATAGAAAAATTAGATAAAATGCTACCTGCCATAAAAATTGATCCAGAACCACTTCTAAAAGAGGCTTCAGAAATCGAAAATAAAATACGAAACGCGATCGAACAAGCCAAACCTACTGCCCCATCAATATCTACTGCCCCCTATTCGATGTACGGATAAAGTATTTTTTTTCTATTATGCTTTATAGTGATTAAAATATGTGAATTTGCCTAAAGAGAATCTTCCAGGTCTTGTTTTTTCTGCCTCTACTTGTTTTTCAGATAGAATCGAGCTGATATCTTTTGAATGCTTACCAACAATTACGAGGGTTATTACATCAATATCATCTGGAATTCCAAGAACCTCTCTCGTTTTCCTTGGGCTATATCCCGCTATTGGATGAGCGACAAGTCCCAGTTCTGTTGCTCTAAGTATGAGAAAAGCAGTAGCCATTCCTGTATCAAACCAATAGTATTCTCGATCCCTAATAACACAATCATACTCTTTCTTACTCAGAACTACAATGATCATCGAGGCTTTTTGAGCCCATTCATTGCCTGGCGAAAGTGCGCTATGCATTTTCTTAAGCATTTCAGGGTCATATACAAATATAAACCTCCATGGCTGATTATTAAAACATGACGCAGAGAGTTGTGCGCACTCTGCAAGATCTTTTATTAAATCTTTTGTTATCTCTGCAGGATCTAAAGAACGATATGCTCGCCTTTTCTGAATTACCTCTTTCAAATCCATACTATGCCTCCAGCCACGCTATGTTAAATGGTTATTGGTTTTAATTATTTTTACTGTACGTTTATAGAGATAATAAAAGAAAACTATATGATATAGAAACAGCATTTAGGTGAACCATGGCAATAGGATTTGCATTGTTAAGTATCAGTCCACTGCATGAAAAGACAGTCTATGAAGAGCTGCGGAGTATCCCAGAGATAATTGAAGTTCACCCGCTATTTGGAGAATATGACATCCTGTTAAAAATTGAGTGTCCTGATATTGACTCAATAGGTGATGTAGTTATTAAAAAAATTAGATCAAAGAAAGGTATAGTAGATACAAAGACTCTTATAGGAACTAAGAGTTTGACTGGATAAATTAAATCATTCAATTTTTTATAAAAAACAAACTCCAGATATGTCTCTTCAAACTATCTAAAATTATTATTTTTTATTAGTTTTTTGTTGGCGCCCGAGAAATCTGAATCTTTCTGCAATTATGGCCATCTCTGCTATGAACTTCAGCTCTCTTTGTTCTTCAATACTCGAGACAGATCCAACAATCAACATTTTCTCACACTTTCACTATACTCACTTAGTGTTAATTGCTAACACTATCCATATAATATGTTTGTTTGTACGAATATAAATATTTTTCTATTTTTCCAAAAAATATTATTAAAAAAATATTTATTTTACTGAAAGTAAGAATGTAGCTTAGAAATCAAGATTACTAAAAGGAAACATATTTTATATAGATAGATTTATGTATTATTAATATACTTTTAATTATTAAGAATAAATATGAAGAAAGCAATAGTTATAACGATAATATTATTATTCGTTTTACTTAATGAAGCATCTCCGATATTAGGATTATATGGAGAATCTGAAAAACTAGATATTTTCTCCACAAATGGAGAAATAATCTATGTAGATGATGATAATATTCAAGGTCCTTGGAATGGAACATTAGAATTTCCTTATCGATATATACATAATGCAGTAGAAAATGCAAGTGATGGATATACAATATTTGTTTTTAATGGGACGTATAATGAGACTGTGTTTGTTGACAAGACTCTTTTTATCATTGGTGAAAATAAGAATGATACAATTATTGATGGGATGTACGATGAAGTTATATTGCATATAATAAGGGATACTGTAACAATAATGAATTTTACTTTAAGAAACACAGGTGGATATTGTAATAATGCAGGTATAAAATTAGATTCAAAGAATAATTTGATAGAAGATTGTATTTTTTATCGAACGAAAACAGGTGTATATGTAAATGAGACAAACAATAATGAAATAATCAATTGCACTTTTTACAATAATGGAGAAGGCATATATGTAAAAAAATCACTAGGAATTATCATAAGGGATTGCTGCTTTACTCACAACGCTATCGGATTGAATATAATAGGTTCTTACGATGGTACATTGCAAGGCTGCTATGCGCATACAAATGGCATCGGATTCTTTATTGATGATTCTTCAAACATTGAAATTGTACATTGTGCTGCGTTTGATAACAATGATAACCAGGGCGGTCTATTCATTAACTCATGCGAAAATATCGAGGTTAATAATTGCAATATTAGCCACAATGGTTTTGGACTGAGAATAAACAACTGTTCATCTGTTTGTATTTCAAATTCCAACTTTTTTTGGAATACCCATAATGCAATTAGTATTACAGCTGATTCAGAAGATATATATGTAAAAAATTGTGAAATTGCAGACAACTTCCGTTTTGGAGTATATTGCTCAAATAGCGAGTCTAGATTATTAAATAATAACTTCTATGATTCTATCGTAGGCATATATTCTGAATCTTCAATTTGTAATGCAAGAAACAACTGGTGGGGATCCCTGCTCGGTCCTTCTTTTTTCGAACATAAAACAAGAGAAAAAATTATGAGTAAAAAAGGCCGAATAAGATATTTCCCATGGCGTTTGTTACGAGTGAAGGACACTGGAGCTAACTGGGAAATAAACTATGAATTCTGTGATGTAGAAATAAACAACTCAAGATTTGAAGATATAGAATTGCCTGGTAACGATAGTGACAACGACAAAGTACCAGATTGGTGGGAGGAAAAATGGGGCTATGATCCAAATTCATGGGACGATCATGAAAACCTAGATCCTGATAATGATGGATTAAACAACATCGAGGAATGTTACACTGATGAATATGATTCGAATCCATATTCAATAGATATATTCCTTGAATTTGACTGGGTGCAGGAACTTCCGGGCAACCCTTCTAATAAGCCAAGACGTGACTATATCGATCAAATGATAGAAGTTTTTGATAAAAATAATATAACACTTCATATGGATGATGGCAGTCTTGGAGGGGGGGAAGAATTACCATATATTTCCAATTTTTCTTATGCCGATCTGCGAGACATGTATTGGAACTATTTTCTTCATAACGATTTGAACAATCCAAGAAAAGGTATTTTTCATTACTGCCTAATTTGTGACTATGGCCCGCATGGCGGATTTTCCTTTGTCGGATGGCATCATCTTGACTCTTTTGAAATTTCAGCTCAAATAATTAAGAACAATCATCCTTCAGTTGAAAGAGATTTAATAATAATTGAAGTGACTTTTCACGAATTAGGTCATACCCTTGGTTTATTTGTTGATGACCATTTGGGAATTGATAATAAGATTGCAACAATGCCGTACACTCTGCAATTCTGGAAAAATAGAAATTACAAAAGCTGTATGCATTATCTCTATACATATAAAATTCTTGATTATTCTGATGGGTCTCACGGGAAAGGAGATTTTGATGATTGGGGCAATCTAGATTTTACTTTTTTTAAGAACAGTCATTTTGAATGGCCTAAAGAATAAATTAGTCTTCTTTCCATTTTGTCAGCAGTACGCCAGCGATGAAAAACACACTCGCAAAAATGAGTACATAAATTGTATTTATTACAGCCTCTGATTGATTCAAATAGATCATGGCATTTCTGAGACCTTCATTCACGTAATAAAGTGGAAGAATTCGTGCAAATTCTTGTAGAAATTCAGGCATCTGATCTAAGGGAAAGAAAGTTCCTGCAAGAAACATCATTGGGAAACTTATTGCTCCACCAGCTGTGTCTGCTGTTTCTTCTTCTTTCACAAACCGCCCGATAATCATGCCAAGGCCTGAGAATAAGAAACTAGTGGCAATAATTATGACAATCATTGTTAAATTAATATTAACTGAAACATTGTAAACCAAAACCCCGACCAATATTATCAAAATAGTTGAAACAAATGAGAGGAACAACATAAACAGCATTTTTGAAAAAATCCATTCAGATCTAGTAATAGGTGTTGTTAGTAGTTTTCGAAGAATGCCGTCTTTTCTGAATTTAGTATTTCGTTCTATGCTTCCGTAGATGCATGTTTGCATGATTGTAAATCCAATCATCCCTGGGAGGAAAAAATCAATAAAGTTAAAATCTTCTGTTATAGTACTGATATCCTTTATTCCAACAATATTTCTTCCACCTGTCATATTCATATTCATCGATAGTACAACATCTGAAATAATACTCCTAACAACTTGACTAGATGATTGTTCACTAGGATCAAAATAAAATGAGATATTGACTGAGACATTATGGTCAATAAATGATTGAATTATTGTTTCTCCATATCCTTGTGGGATTACCAGTAATCGTTTGATGTTCTCTTCTTCAATAAAAGATGTAATGTTTTTCTCAGATGACACATTGATTATTTTTATAACACCAGTGCCTTCTAAAATTTCAATAAATGTATGAGACATTTCAGAATCATCCAAGTCCTGTACATACAACTCATATTCTACCTCACCCATACCTGAAAATATCGCACCAAAAATTAAAATAAGTATTATTGGAAACGCAATAGTCCAGAAAAGTGTACCTTTACTACGAAGCCATGTTTTAATACTAGCAACAAAATCCGAGACAATTATTGAAGGCTTCATTATTCCCCCTCCGACAATTTAGAACCCGTAAGATATAAAAATACTTCTTCCAGGTTAGATCGTCTGATATCTACGCTTCCGTACTCAATGCATTCATGTCTTAAATCTGACAAAATTTCTAAGACCCTATCTTTGTAATCGATTTTTACTGCAAGGTCGTCGTTTCCTTCCGAGGTGACATCAAACCCTTTTTCTTTGAGAATTCCAAGAGCATTACTATTCTTACAATCTTTTATATGAAGTATACTGCCTTGCCCATACTTGGTTGTCAATTCATCAAGAGAGCCTTCCGCAATAATTTTTCCCTTATGAATAATCGCAATGTGATCAGCTAGGTATTCGGCCTCCTCCATATAATGAGTTGTTAGAAATACCGTTTTTCCTTTGTCTCGTAAATTAGCGATAACCTGCCATACTTCACGTCTGGCTTTTGGATCAAGTCCCGTGGTAGGTTCATCTAGAAACACGATCTCTGGATCGTTAACTAGTGCTATTGCTACGCCGACTCGTTGTTTTAATCCACCCGAGAGATTTCTGTACAACATTTTTTCATGTGATTTTAGGTCCATTGCTTCTATAATATTATCAATATCTGCTCTTTTCTTGTACAATTTAGAAAAATAGACAAGTGTCTCTCTAACTGTAAGTCGTTCAAATGAAAGAAACTCTTGCGGAAGAATACCTATATCTTTTTTTACATCGTTAAACTGAGTTTTTATGTCTTTTCCTAAAATCTTTATAGTGCCGGCTGTTGGTTCTCTTATAGATTCAATCATTTCAACAGTAGTAGTTTTTCCAGCACCATTGGGTCCCAAAAAGGCAAATATTTCTCCTTTCTTTATACCAAATGAAATATCATTAACTGCAATCAAA
>Ga0209636_10001436_pt1 | contig 24061 bp, 17 predicted proteins | sample DeeMarSWOR152_54_FD_187464 | JGI IMG/M metagenome (GOLD analysis project Ga0209636, IMG submission 187464) | Marine sediment microbial communities from White Oak River estuary, North Carolina - WOR-1-52-54 (SPAdes) (version 2) | ecosystem: Environmental > Aquatic > Marine > Intertidal zone >...
GACGATGGGGCTCGAGACCAAAGGCCCTCCAGATGCGATGGACGGTGGGTCGGGACAGTTTGCTTTCTTTCGCTATGGAGCGAATTGTCCAGTGTGTGCCATCTCTAGGTTTGGTGTTGAGGGTCTTACGGATCAGGAAGGCGACTTTTTCATCTGAAATGGAGCGGGGCCGTCCGGGGCGCACCTCGTCGTGAAGACCGGACAGCCCCTGGTGGAGGTAGCGTTGTCGCCATTTACAGACCATCTGGGGGCTGAGGTCGACTTTTTCAGCAATCTCACGGTTTGTAGCTCCTTGGGCGGCCATTAAGACAATTCGGGCTCGAGTGATCAAACCATGTGGAAGAGAACGAGAGCAAACCATCGATTTCAACTGTGCATGCTCCTCATCGGAGAGAATGATTGGGATTTTTGGTCGTCCGGTTTTCATGGGGTTTCTCCTTTATCTTAAAAGGATGAGCCCATGATACCAGAATCCTAATACTTAGTCAATCTATTTTTGAGACAAAACACTAGGTCTGAGTTGAAGATAGCGCAATCGATGGAATGGTCAAAAAAATATGGTTGAGGAGCGAGGAGCGACTTTTCCGGAGATCTCGGGTCATTTCGGGAGCGAAGGGGAATTCGGCCAACAGGCCGAAGTACGTTGGAGCGAAGGGACAAGGATGTTCCCCCATGATAACCATATTCCCATGTAAAATCAATTAGGTACAAAAAATCCAGGTAGAAAAGCAAGGAAACTCCGCATGAATCTCAGGAAACAGCTTAACTAGCCTACGAGGAAGGGCGATGAGTGAAAATAGCCTCCTCCCCCAAGGGGGAGAGCACGCTCCCGTTATTTACCGTAAAAGTAGTACATACGCGTGGAGACATCAAGGGGGGAAATGCGCGGAGTCGTTCTTTCGTGGTATAATTATTTTTGTTTAGCAACAGCCCTACCGTAAAGCTTATTGAGAGTTCGATACCTTTCAGAGGATAATGGTGGAAACCTCCATTCGGATCATCGGTGCCCGATCCCACAATTTGAAGAACATCCACTGCGACATCCGTCGGGGAAAGATCACGGTGATAACGGGCGTCTCGGGGTCAGGGAAATCCACCCTGGCCTTCGATACCCTTTTCGCCGAGGGGCAGAGGAGGTATATCGAGTCACTCTCCACCTACGCGAGACAGTTTCTGGAGAGAATGGATCGTCCCGACGTAGATGCCATAGTGGGGATTCCCCCGGCCATTGCCATCGAGCAACGGAATACGGTTAAGAACGCGCGGTCCACGGTGGGTACGGCTTCGGAACTGTACGACTATCTTCGGCTCCTCTTTGCCAAGGTCGGCGATACCATCTGTCCGCGCTGTCGGGAGATTGTGTCCTCAGACACCGTTCACACATCCGTTCAACGGATTGTCGACCAATTCAAGGGCCATCGAGTCTCTATCGTCTCCCCTCGGGAGATGCGAAACCCCCTGGATGTCTCGGCCGAACTGAGGCAATTGGCTCGGGCAGGTTTCTTTAGGATTTTGGATGATGACGAGGTGAAGGATATTACTTCATTATCCACGGATGAATTGGGGATCAAGGGCCCCCTGCGCCTTATCATTGATCGTATTCATGTCAGGCAAGGGGTCGAAAGAAGATTGGCTGAGGCATTGCAAACGGCATTCGCCCAGGGAAACGGAGTGGCCGAAGTAGTTGGGCAAAATGGGAAACAACTGAGATTCAGCCAAGCATTCATCTGCAACGGATGTAACGGGAAATTTCCCGAGCCCGAGCCCCTCCTTTTTTCCTTCAACAATCCCCTGGGGGCATGTCCCGCTTGTCAGGGCTTTGGCAGGGTTATCGGAGTTGATTTGGATAAGGTCATCCCCGATAAGGATAAATCCCTCAAAGAGAGGCCCATTGTCCCCTGGAATTCACCTGCGTATTACGAGATGTATGACTATCTGCGGGAGATCTGTCGGACGAATTGTATCCCAATGGGGAAGCCCTTCAACCAGTTATCCCCGGAGGAGCAGGACGTAGTCATTGCTGAAATCGAGGATTTCTTCCAGTGGCTGGAAAGCAAACGGTACAAGGTCCATGTGAGGGTTTTTCTGAGCAAGTACCGGGCCTATACGACTTGTGAACGATGCGGTGGAACCCGGCTCAAGGAAGAGGCCTTGAATGTTCGAATTGCCGATAAGACCATCGCAGGACTGTGTGAAATGAGCATTGAAGACCTTCAGGCATTCTTTCTTTCGATGAGGCTGGAGCCGCTGAAGGAGGAGGTGGCGGGGAGGATACTTAAGGAGATTCGAGACCGGATTCAGTACCTCTGTCACGTGGGGCTGGGTTATATAACGCTGGGCCGCCAGACACGAACCTTAAGCAACGGGGAGTTTCAAAGGATCACCCTTGCCAGGGCCTTGGGTAGCGCCCTCACGGATACCCTATACGTCCTTGACGAGCCCAGCATCGGGCTTCATGCTCGGGACAATTGGCGGTTGCTTGAAGTCCTCAAACGGCTGAGGGACGGGGGGAATACCATCGTTGTCGTGGAACACGACCCGGATATTATTCACGAGGCAGATGAGATCATCGACCTCGGTCCTGGGGCTGGGAGGGAAGGTGGAAATCTGGTATTTCACGGAGATTACTCGCAGCTCTTAAGGGAGGAGGGGTCGATAACGGCCCACTACCTGAGGCAGATAAGGGGCCTCTCACGAAAGCCCCCAGCGCGAGAGCCAACAGGGTTCATCCATATCCGGGATGCCCATGAAAACAACCTGAAAAACATAGATGTTACGATTCCCCTTGGGGTAATGGTCTGTGTCACGGGGGTCTCAGGGGCGGGAAAGACAACCTTGGTCAACAATGTCCTCTATGCTGGAGGCAAGGGCATCAATGACGGCAGATACGAAAGGGGAGCCTTTGCTGGCATAGAGGGACTGGGACAGATTAAGGATATCATCATGGTCGACCAATCCCCCATTGGGAAGACCCTCAGATCCAACCCGGCAACCTACATCGGAGTTTTCGGGGAGATCCGAAACCTCTTTGCCAACACCAGGGAGGCAAGGAGAGCCGGATTAAGAGCAGGGCATTTCTCCTTCAACGTCCCGGGGGGCAGGTGTGAAAGCTGTCAAGGGGCCGGAATGGTCGTTCTGGATATGCAATTCTTGGAGGACGTTGCTGTGACCTGTGAAGGGTGCAATGGGAAGCGTTTTCGGCCCGAAATCCTCGATGTTCAGTACGAGGGTAAGAACATTCACGACATCCTCAATATGACCGTCAACGAAGCCCTCCACTTCTTCCGTGAGCATGAGAAAATCGCCTCGAGGCTTCAGATCTTTTATGACGTGGGCCTCGGATACTTAACCCTTGGACAACCCACCAGCACCCTGAGCGGAGGAGAGGCGCAGAGGCTGAAGCTTGCCCACTATATCGCCCATGCCGATAGATCCCAGAAGCTGTTTATTTTCGATGAACCCACAACCGGACTCCATCTGGCCGATATCGAGTCATTGCTCAAGACGTTCGACAAGATGCTGGATCACGGCCAATCCCTGGTCGTAATTGAACACAACTTAGACTTGATCTTCCATGCGGATTATATCGTCGATCTCGGGCCCGAAGGCGGGGACAAAGGGGGAAGGATCGTGGCCTCAGGGCGGATTGAGGAGGTAATGGCCTGTGAGCAGTCCTATACGGGTAAATTCCTCAGGCGGAAGTTTTTGCAACAGTAGAAAGGCCCCCTTATCCCTTATAGTCGTACCATCCACCCCGCGTTTTCCTCCCCAAACGCCCTGCCCTAATAAGGGTCTTGAGCAAGTTCGGCGGCGACCATTTCAACTCCTTGGTTAGCTCGTTATGGAGGTACTCCATCACATGGCATCCGATATCGTTGCCGGTTAAGTCCATCAGCTCGAAGGGCCCCATGGGGTAGTTTAACCCCAACTTGACGGCCTTATCCACATCCTCGACGCTGGCGATGCCCTCTTCCACTATTTTGATGGCCTCGATGAAATGCGGCATCAAAATCCGATTCACCACAAAACCCGGGGAATCCTTTTTTACTTCAACGGGCTCCTTTCCCATCCTTTTCGCCAAGTCGATCACGGTTTCGATGGTCTCATCGGAGCTGTGGTATCCTCGAATAACTTCCACGAGCCTCATCAGTTGAGCCGGGTTGAAGAAATGCATTCCGGCAACCTTTTCCGGACGCTTTGTGGCCGCCGCTATTTCCGTAATGGAGATGGAAGAGGTGTTCGTACAGAGGATGATTTCAGGAGCAACGAGACCTTCGAGCCTCTCAAAGACGTCCCGCTTGACTCTTAGGTCCTCGAATACTGCCTCAATGACGAAATCAACATCGGCCAGGTCCTCAATCCGCGTGGTTCCCCTGATCTTGCTCAACACCTCATCCTTCTGTTCCTCAGTGACCTTTCCCCGCTCGATGCCCTTTGCCAGGAATTTCCCAATGGAATCCATTCCTTTTTTCACAAAATCATCCGTTACATCCTGCATCACCACGGTACATCCACTTTGAGCCGCTACTTGGGCAATGCCGCTGCCCATGGCGCCTGCCCCTACTACACCGATTCTCTTGATATCCATTTCAGCACCCCCATAAGGCTCTTTCCATTAACGAGTGCTCTCTACCATAATGAGCCCCCGCATGTCAACATTACTAGGACTGGAGTTTTCGAAGTTCGTCGAGATGAATACCATTATTCATGAGCGAAGCCTGCTGGACAAGGGTGCACAAGCTTCGGGCCGAACGGAAGACGCCTCTAACCCTCTACATGCCGGAAGGGGTAAGCATTCCCCGCCTGCGTCTAAGCTAAGCGGATATCCTTATAAGCAAGTAGAGGTCCCCGGGCACGGCCCCATTCACTGCTTCCAATCCCTTGTTGGCAATCCGCAACTTCGTGCCCGGACTAACGCCCGGGGGAATCCTGACGCTTAGTTTCTCTTTTTTCTCTCCCCTCGGATATGAGACCTTGACCTTCGTTCCCTTGGCGGCCTCTTCTAGCGAAATGTATATAGTGTACTGGATATCCGATCCCTTCATGTGGCCTGATTCTTCGCTGGAGACGGTGCCGACGAGGTAGTGGCTTATCCCCCGGCCGATTTTGGCCAAAATCCCCTCATTCCTCTGGATTTTAGGCCTTCTCCTTCCTGAGACCGCTTCCCTGCCGGTCTGCCCAAAAAAGCCATTGGGGGAGGAGTAAATGCGGAAGGCCTTCCGCCCGACGATAGGGCCGCCGAAGAAACGCCCCCCGAACACAAATCCGCTTCCCCCGAAGAAGACATTGTTGATAAAATCCTGGTCGAATCGAAAACCGAACCTTTCGAACTCCCGGGAAAGCTCTCGGAAAACCTCGCTGGCATTGGGATCCCTGAATAGGTCCTGAAAGATATCCCTCTGCGTATAGTGAAACCGATAATCGGCATACCCGCTTTGACCGAGGTCATACTGGGTCCTCTTGCCCTTGTCCATCAGCACGCCATAGGCCTCGCTGATCTCCTTAAATCGTTCCTCCGCCGATTTGTCGCCACGGTTCCGATCGGGGTGGTATTTGAGGGCAAGCCTTCTATAGGTTTTTTTGATTTCCGCCTCGGTGGCATCCCTCTTCAATCCCAAGGTCTGGTAGTAGTCCCTTCCGCCCATGGTGATTTCCCCAATCTGAACCTTACTGGAATTTTACCAGATTCCATATTCATGGACAACGGCCGTTCTTCCCCATACGGGGACACCCTTGTCCCCTCGCTCAATGCTCTTCGGTCTGTTGCCCGAATTCCCCTTCGCTCCCGAAATGACCCGAGATCTCCGGAAAAGTCGCTCCTCGCTGCTCAACCATATTTTTTCGACAATTCCAGCGACTACGCTATCTTCAACTCAGAACTGGGTTTGCAGTCACTCCGGTTGCCTAGGAAGGGATGCCGAAAAAATATACATTCGCGCTCAGAGCTCCTTTTCCGAATTCCCAGGTATCTGAATTTCGTTTACGGACAACGGTGTTCCCCTTAAAGTCAGGAGACTCCTCATTAAATATCCTTGACATGAGTCAGGACTGTCCCGTATAGTGGGGGAAATTTTGGATACAGTATCCAAAAACGGAGACGGCGATGGAAAGACTCCTTCGGGGAATACGGGTAACGAGGAGGAGAGCCCTCCGAGAGGAAGCATATGAGGCCCTTCGCAAGGCCATTCTCAGGGGAAAGGTAAAACCAGGTCAGCGCCTGAAAGAGGAACGATTGGCCTCCGAGATTGGGGCGAGTCGGACCCCTATACGGGAAGCTTTTCATAAATTGGAACAGGAGGAGTTGGTTACCCGCCTTCCCCGCGGTGGCTTTGCCGTACGGGAATGGAGCCGATCCGATGTGGAGGAGATTTTTGGGATTCGAAGCGTCTTGGAGAGTTACGCTGCCTCCTTGGCCACGGAAGAGATTGACGAGGCGAAACTGGCAACACTGGAGGATAAGCTGCGGGAGGCAGAGGAGTGTTTGGGCAAGGGGGAGACGGACAGGCTCATCCAGCTTAACACGGAATTCCATGATATACTTTATAAATCCAGTAACAGTCCCAAGCTTTACCATATGATCAACACCCTGAGAGACTACTTCTACCGTTACCGAGTTGCTATTTTAGGTGTAGACGGCATCCCTCGGATCTCGCTGAGGGATCATAAGAGGATGATTGCGGCCATGAGGAAGAAGGACTCGACCTTGGTGGAGAAATTGGTGAGGGAGCACATCCTGAGGGGGAAGGAGATCGTCCTGAGGGAGTTCGAGGAAGGGACCGTTTAATTGAGCAGGATGTGAGGAGGAGGGCCTCGTGAAGGACAGAAAGATAAGGGTATTGGTGGCTAAGCCCGGGCTCGATGGACACGATAGGGGAGCTAAAGTCGTTGCTCAAGCGTTAAGGGACGCCGGAATGGAGGTAATCTATACAGGATTACACCAAACCATCGATCAGATCATCAACGCCGCGATCCAGGAAAACGTTGACGTCATTGGCCTATCCATTCTCTCTGGTGCCCATACACCCCTCTGTGAGAAATTGATGAGGAGCTTGAGGGAGGAGAATCTCTCCGACATCCTGGTCGTGGTGGGCGGGGTTATTCCCAAGAGGGATATCGGGAAATTGAAGGATATGGGGGTAAAGGGGGTATTTCCCGGTGGTACTCCGTTTGCCGAATCCATCCAATTCATCCTGGAAAATGTGAAATAGGATCAGCCTCAATCCAGAGGGGCAATTGAGGGAGGAAGATTACCATGGGCGTCGCTACCTATATGAAAAACGAGAGGGGGGAGATCGAGGAGGTCATCCTCCAGTCGGGAATAAAGGTTAAGATGGTCTACGGACCCGAGGACCTCGCTGGCTTTGACTATGAAAGGGATTTGGGCAATCCCGGGGAATACCCATTTACCAGGGGGATTCATCCCGGTATGTACAGGGTACGGCCCTGGACCATGCGCCAGTATTCCGGGTTCGGCACCCCCCATGAGACCAACGAACGGTTCAAGTTCCTCATCGCCCACGGCCAGACGGGGTTGAACGTGGCCTTCGATCTACCCACCCAACTAGGTCTGGACTCCGATGATCCACTGGCCGAGGGAGAGGTGGGCCGGGTAGGCATGGCCGTAGACACGTTGAGGGATTTCGAGATTGCCTTTGCCGATATTCCCCTCGAACGCATCGGCTCCGGCTTGACCATTAACGCCGTAGCGAGCATCATGTTGGCCATGTATCAAGCCACGGCGGAAGGGTACGGCTTTGCCCTGGACAGGATCAGCGCAACCCCGCAGAACGACATATTGAAGGAGATGGTGGGCAGGGGAAACTGGATCTTTCCCGTTGAGCCATCCATTCGGCTCATCGGCGATACCATCGAGTACTCCGCAAAGGTCATGCCCAGGACGAATCCCGTCAGCGTCTGCGGATATCACATACGAGAGTCTGGATGCACTCCCGCTCAGGAGATCGCCTATGCCTTCGAGATCGCCATGTCTTATATCGACCATGTACTCCAGCGGGGGTTGGACATTGACGAGTTTGCCCCCAGGATCTCCTTCAACCTGGATATCTTCGGAAATATCTTTGAGCAGGTGGCCAAGTTCAGGGCCGCCAGAAGGCTCTGGGCTAAGGTGCTCAAGGAGAAGTATAAGGCGAAAAATCCCCGGTCCCTGTGGCTACGGGGGCTTTTCGGCGGAGGAGGCGGGGGGCTGACAAAACAACAACCGTTGAACAATATCGTAAGGAGCGCCTATTACGCCCTCATCTCGGCCCTCAGCGGAACCCAGACCATGGCCCTCTGTTCTTACGACGAGGCCTACACCATTCCCACCCCCCAGGCCGCCATCATATCACTGCGTACCATGGAGATCCTCCTGGAGGAAATGGGTCTCAGGGATACGGCCGATCCCCTGGGAGGATCCTACTATATAGAATCCCTGACCAACCAGATGGAGGAGAGGATAACCGAGGAGATGAGAAAGGTTGAGGAGATAGGGGGAATGGCCCATGCCGTGGAGACGGGCTACATCCAGAGGGAGGTTGCCAGGCAGGCCTACCTCTATGAGAAGGCCCTGCAAGCGGGAAAAGTGCACAAGGTGGGGGTCAACATCTATCAGGAAGAAGAAGGGGAGGAAGAGGTTAAGCTGCACGAATATAACCCAGCTACAGCTGAGACGCAGATAAAATCCCTCAACGAGGTCCGAAGAACGAGGGATAACAGGAAGGTCCTCCAAACCCTGAAAGATCTGGAAAATGCCGCCAGGAGAAAGGAGAATGTCATGCCCTTTCTCCTCGAATGCTTAAAGGCGTATGCCACGGTGGGAGAGATGACACGGGTATTCAAGGAGGTTTACGGGGAGTTTAAGGAGCCGAGCATTTTCTAACCTGCACCTCCATGGTGGGGTTTTCTCGAAGATGGTGAGCGGAGGAGAGAGATGATCGGGATAACGGCTTATGGGGCGTACCTCCCGCGGTATCGATTAACCGCAAAGATGATTAATGAGGCGTGGGGGAGACCAGGGGGTAGAGGGGAGAAGGCGGTCGGCTATTTCGATGAGGATAGCCTCACCATGGGCCTTTCCGCCGCGTATCGTTGCCTTTCGGGAGATGGCATCGAAAAGGCGGAGGCCCTGTACTTCGCCTCCACAACCTCGCCCTTTAAGGAGAAGTTGGCCTCCACGGAGATGGCTATGATCCTCAACCTCTCCCCGGAGGCCCGTACCCTCGATATCGGCTATTCCCTTAGGTCCGGAACCAGCGCCCTTCTGACAGCCATAGAGACCGTAAAGGCGGGTTCCCTCGATAGCGCTATGGTGGTGGCATCTGATTGTGGACGCCTCGAAGTCCCAGGCGGTTTCAATGAGGCCGCGTGGGGAGATGGGGCGGCAGCAGTGGCCGTTGGGAGGGAGAACGTACTCCTGAACCTCCTCGACCACTACTGTTACTCCGATGAGCTTACCCACTTCTGGCGGCGAGCCGACGACCACTACGTGAAATCAGAGGATGTCCGGTTTCCGCAGGTGATGGGCTACGCCCGGATCATGGAGACGGCCATAGGCAATATCCTAAAGAAAACCGGATACAAGCCGACTGATTTCGCCAAGGTCGTCGTGGATGCACCGGACCCCAGGAGCCACCAGGCCCTGATGAGGAAGTTCGGATTCGATCCAAAGATCCAAGTGCAAGACCCCCTCCTGGGCGTCACCGGTTCCCTCGGGGCGGCCCATCCCTTGGTAATGCTCGTGCCGGCCCTGCAAGGGGTCAAGCCGGGCGACAAGATCCTCCTGGCAAGCTATGGGGACGGCAGCGATGTCCTCGCCTTCGAGGCAACGGATGCCTTCTCGGCATTTCAGAAAGGGGATGATTTTAACGCCCTCTTGGGTCGCAAGGAAGTGATATCCAGCTATACCAAGTACCTCGGCTTCAAGAAGACCTTTGAGACCGAGTTTCAGGACTACTATTCCTCCATATCGGCCCTCTTTCGGGAGAGGGACCGATTTTCGCGGCTCTTAGGTGGGAAGTGCAAGAATTGCGGATATATCACCACGTTGGCCTTACGGGTTTGTCCCAGCTGCCGCAAGAAGGACCAGTTTGAGAATATCAGGCTTACGCGAAGGGGTGTCGTGTTCACCTTCACCCAGGAATGGTACTTTCCGTCACCGGAGCCTCCGACGACCCTTGCCGTCGTTGACCTGGAAAGGGGAGGAAGGATCTATTGCCAAATGACGGATTGTTCGGATCCGGGGATCGTCAAGATCGGGATGCCGGTGGAGGTGACCGTCAGGAAATATCACGAGGCCCTCGATCTGCCGCACTATTACTGGAAGTGTAAACCGGTTTATGCGTGAGACGTGTCCGTGATTCGTGTCCGTAGGGGATATCTATACGTGAGCCGTGTTCATCATCCGGTCCACGGTTCACCGATGGGGGGGAGTCATGAGCGTCGACTTTAAGGACAAGATTGCCATTGTGGGCGCGGGGTGTACCCGGTTTGCCGAGAATTTCGGCATGAGCTACGGAGATATGCTGGCGGAGGCCTGTTTCCAAGCCTTTGAGGAGGCGGGGGTTGGTCCGGAGGATATCGATGGGGCATGGCTGTCCACGGCATTCGTTGACGGGAGCGCCATGAAGGGAAGATCGGGTATGGATCTCGCTGAGCCGGTGGCCCTCTTCGACATTCCCATTACTCGAGTCTCCAACTTCTGCGCCTCAGGGGGTAATGCCTTCAGGGAGGCCTGTTTGGGCCTGCTCTCCGGGGTAAACGACGTCGTTTTGGCGGCGGGAGCAGAGAAACAGCGGGATCGTCCGCCCCAGAAGAGCTTGGTCAAGATGATGGTGGTTGCCCAACACCAGTTCCTTCAAAAGGGGGAGACGGCGGCGGGCCAATTCGCCGTTTACGCCACCCGTCACATGGAGAAATACGGGACGAAACTGGAACACTTCTGTATGGTCTCCCACAAAAACCATACGCATGGGGTGAAAAATCCCATCGCCCAGTATCGGCAGGAAATTCCCATGGAGACCATAGTGAACTCGCCCATGGTCGCCTACCCCATCAATCTTTTATGCTCCTGCCCTACCACCGATGGGGCGGCAGCTGCGGTGTTGGTCAGGGCCGAGGATGCCAAGAACTTCAATAAGGACTACGTTTTGGTCAAGGCCCAGGAGCTCATCGTCAACTCCGGATGGGATCTCCCCTTTTTCGACCCGCGGTACGACTTCTCCCATTTCCCCTCCACAAGGCTGGCTGCCCAGAGGGCCTATCAAATGGCCGGGATTAAGGACCCCGTCAACGAGATCGATCTGGCGGAGGTCCACGACTGCTTTGCCCCCGTTGAATTGATCGTCTACGAGGATTTGGGGTTCTGCAAGGAGGGCGAGGGGAAACATTTCATCGAGGAGGGAAGATCGACGGCCGAAGGGGACCTGCCGGTGAACATCAGCGGTGGACTTGAAAGTTGCGGGCACCCCGTTGGAGCATCGGGGATCAGGATGATCTACGAGATAACGAGACATCTCCAGGGCAAGGCCGAAGAAAGGCAGGTTAAGAACGCCAAAATAGGCCTCGCCCATAATATAGGCGGCCCCTGTGCTATCACGTCTCTCACCATTCTGGGCGCCCCATAAAACCCATCAAAATCCGGTTCGCTGTTATACGTATTTGACAAATTTAGTATGACACGTACAATACCTTTTCTTTCTGAAGATGAGGCGGATCAAATGGTAGACCAAAAGACCAGCCAGAAAGCCAAAGGCCATGTTTGTGGCAAGTGAAACTGAGAGGGTAGCCCCCATGGGCAGAAGGTCTTTATTCAGGCGGATATCCCTGGCGAATTTTGTGAGCTCTATTCCAACAAGAAACATCATAGCTCCAATGATAGCTGTGGGAAAGACAGTAAATAGCCCAGCAATGGAAGTAGCCAAAAACAACCCCATGGAAATTTCGATCAAGCCCTCTATGATGTTCGTGCCGCCTGTTCGAGCACCGAAGTAATACTGCCCAGCCAAACCGCCAGCCCCGTGGCACAACGGCATCCCCCCGAAGAAGGGGAGTATCACGTTCATCATTCCCATATTGAGTGAGAGCCGCTTTTCACTTACTGGCTTGCCCGGCCAGTATGTCTTGATGAGGGATGAAGTGGCCATGACGGCGTTGGCAGCCGTGAGGGGAATCTGAGCAAAACCGGCTAGTAAGAGTGTTTGCCAGACTTCCTCTAGTCGAAAACCGGTAAGGGGTGGAATGGTGATGCCGGAGAAACCAACCCGATGGAGTTGTCCTTTGGTCAGCATTATGACCACGCCGAGGGCCATCAGCACGATGGCGGCAGGGGCGCATCGATTCTGCCGCAGCACCAGCACGATCAAGACGGAGGCAATTCCGAGAAGCCACCAAGTCGCCATCATCTTAAAGGCCTCTACCGCGAGGAAGACCCCGAGGGTGACCTGAATTCCTCGGATAACGGAGTTAGGCGTAACTCTTGCAACCCATCCCATGAGTCCGGTCACTGCGAAAAGAAGCCAGATAACACCCATGGCGAACCCTGAGGCATAGACCATGGATGGAGACCAGTGCTGAGCTATGGCAACTACAGCAAGGAGCTTCATGGGCTCAATAGGCATGGGAAGTCGGTAAACAAGGCCGGTAACAATGTTTGCCAGCCCCATCATTACCAGAAGCCCTGCCGGGTTGAGGCCACATATGGCAATGTACCCGATTGCCAGCGGGAAGAGCGTGCCGAAGTCCCCCATGGATCCCGCTAATTCCCGCAAATTGAGTTCGAATTCGCCCACCTTCATCGTTTCCTCACATGTGTTTCACCAATAAATAGAGGAATGAAAACCGCTTACGTGAAGATTTCTCTGAATTTTTCCGTGGTTATCTTCCTCAGGGTCTCTTCGAAGAGGGTAAACTTCTCAAGAAAGTCCTTTCCACGGGCAGTCAATTGCGCGCCTTTCCCTTCCCCACCACCTGCCTGGGCCTTCAGAAGCCTGAAGCCGGCCCTCTGCTCCATTTTCCTGATAATCCCCCAGGCGTGCCGATACGACATGCCAAACTGCTCCGCAGCCCTTTGAATTGAGCCATTCTCCTCTACTGCGTGCAAAAGAGCCGCCTTCCCTGACCCGAGGACTACCTCACCTCTGTTTTCGATCCAGAACTTCGCCCTGATCTCCACAAGAAATTTCCTCCGTCAATGGTTTAACTCAGGAGAATAAATATGCTTTTTCAAGCATATTGTCAAGACCATATTGCCTTTATTTCTCGGGTCACAGAAGAGGTTCTATTTTTCATAAGTGGATACCGTTATCCCTTCGCTCCGGTGTTTCTTGGTCTGTTGCCCGAATTTCCCTTCGCTAATCCTTGACTTTTGTGAATCATTTCATTATTAAAGGCCTTGGAGGAAGCACTTATGAAATATAAGATCGGAATCGATGTGGGGGGTACGTTTACGGATTTTCTCCTGGCCATGGAGAACGGGACGACCCAGATCTACAAGGTGTTATCTACCCCCGAGGATCCCTCCATCGCCACCATGGAAGGGATTGCGGAGATGGCCCGGGATCGGGGAATCTCGGCCAAGGAGTTTCTGAGGGATGTGACCGTCATCGTTCACGGAACTACCGTTACAACCAACGCCGTCTTGACCTATAGCGGGGCGAAGACGGGGCTTCTGACTACGCGTGGGGTAAGGGATGCCTTGGAGATGAGGCGGGGGATCAGGGAGGAGCAGTATAACAACCGGTATCGGAACGTAGAGCCCCTGGTTGAGCGATACCTCAGGTATCCCGTCGAGGAACGCCTCGATTACAAGGGAGATGTCCTCACCCCGATAAGTGAAAGGGATGTCCACGATGCGGCGGGCCTCTTCCTCAGGGAAGGCGTTCAGGCAATTGCCATTTGCTTCATGAACTCCTTCGCCAATAGGGCCCATGAGGAGGTGGCGGCCAAGATCATCCGCGAAAGGATCCCCGAGGCCTATTTAACGGTCTCCAGCACGCTGCTTCCCTCCATTCGGTTTTACGATCGCGTGAGCACCACCGTTTTGAACTCCTATGTGGGCCCCATTCTTAAGGGATACCTCAATTCCCTCTTGAAGAAGCTCGAGGCTGAGGAGTATAAGGGGGTTCTGCTCATCATGCAGTCCAACGGTGGGGTCATCTCCCTCGAGGTGGCTATTGATAATGCCGCCGTGACCTTGCTCTCCGGACCTGCGGGAGGACCCGTCGCCGGTATCGCATACGCATCAATCCAAGGACATGACGACTGTATCACCATGGACATGGGGGGAACGAGCTTTGATACCGCCCTGATCAAGAACAGGACCCCCTTCGTCACAACGGTTGGTGAGATCAACAGGCTCCGGCTGGCCCTTCCCATGCTCAATGTGGTGACCATAGGGGCTGGAGGGGGGAGCATTGGATGGATCGATGAGGGTGGATTGCTCCGCATGGGACCCAAAAGCGCCGGGGCCAAGCCCGGCCCAGCCTGTTATGACCTCGGCGGGGAGGAGCCCACCTGTACCGACGCGGATTTGCTCCTGGGGTACCTGGACAAGGACTACTTTGCCGGCGGGAAGATGCCCCTGAACCTGAAAAGGGCCGAGAACGCCGTAAGGGGGAAAATCGCGGATAAACTCAAGTTTGACCTCTATGAGGCCGCGTTGGGGATGTACAACGTCATCAATGTCAATATGGCCGCCGCCGTGAGGGAGGTCTCTGTTAAACAGGGCCAGGATCCACGGGATTTTCCCCTCGTGGTGGCCGGGGGCGCTGGTCCAAATCACGCCTGTATGATCGCCCTGGAACTGGAGATACCCATCATGATCATTCCCAGGGAATCCTCCATTTTTTGCGCCGCGGGGATGCTGATGTCCGACCTGAAACACAATTTCGTGAGGAGCTATCCCACCCTGCTCAAGGCCGCCGATGAAAAGCGGTTCAAATCCCTCTTCCATGAGATGAAGGCCGAGGGGCTTTCGCTGTTGAAGCTGGAGAACATCCCCGAGGATCGGGTGGAATACGTCTATTTCCTGGATATGCGTTACGTGAAGCAGTATCACGAGGTGAGCGTGGAAGTGACCCGGGAGGAGGTGGAAAAGGGAGACTTTGAGGACATGGCAAGCAAGTTCCACCCCCAACATAACAAACTCTACGGGTATTCCCTGGAAGAGCAAGGGACCCCTATTGAGCTTATCAACATGAGGTTGGTCTGCATCGGCAAAACGGAGAAGCCGGAATTCATGCTGGATGAGTATGCGGGGGAGGATCCATCTCCGGCCTTCAAGAAGAAGAGGAGGGTCTTCCTTCCAAGGAAGAGGAGATTCACCAATGTCGATGTCTTCGATGGCTTTAAGCTCCACTATGGCAACCGCATCGAGGGGCCGGCCATTATCGAACAGGTAAACACCACCACCTTTGTGGCCAGTGAATATAGCGTTCTGGTGGATAAATATGGGAGCTACACCATGTACTTCAAAGAGATCGAGGATCAGGTGAAGGGGAGGATCCTTTCATGAAAAAAATCGCCATTGACAAGATCCTGGTTTCAATCCTTCAGCGTCGCTTCAAATCCATAACCGAGGAGATGAGCATCGCCCTCACCATGACCACCCGCTCTCCCATCCTCTGTGAGGCGAAGGATTTCGTCACGGGGCTTTACGACGCAAAGGGAAAGATGCTGGAGCAGACGGAAAACCTCCCCATCCTGGCCTTCTCCCTTGGCCCCGTATGCGAGTATCTCGTGAATTACTTCGGGGATGAGATCTATCCCGGGGATGTTATCTTCCATAACGACGTCTTCTCCATGGGGAACCAGAACAACGATGTCGCTGTCTACAAGCCCATCTTTTTCGGGGATCAGCTGGTGGGGTGGGCTGCCTGTAAGGGACATCAGGCCGATATCGGCGGAGCCGTTCAGGGCGGGTACAACCCCCAGGCAACGGAGGTTTGGCAGGAGGCCCTGCGGATTCCCCCCGTAAAGGTCTATGAGAAGGGTAAGCTGCGGAAGGATGTCTGGGATTTGATCTTCGCCAACATCAGGCTGAAGATGGTGGAGGAGGACATGCGGGCCCAGATTGGAAGCTGCGTGGTGGGAGAAAGGGGAATTGTGGCTCTGGTGGAGAAATACGGCCTGGAAGTCTTCACTGCCCACAAGGAGTACCTGTTCGACTCTACGGAGAAGATGATGAGGGCCGAGATCAGAACCATTCCCACCGGGGTTTATTCCGGGGAGGCCACGGGGTACTATGATGGAAGGCACCCGGGCTCCAAATATACCGTCCGGGTAAAGATCACGGTGGGGCATGAGGACATTACCTTCGACTATACGGACACGGATCGCCAGACCGGGGGGTTTGTGAACGGCACGTATACCTCCAGCGCCAGTGCAACGCTGCTCACCTTTCTTCAGATGGTCAATCCTGATATGCCACATAACGATGGCATGGTCAGGCCGGTCAAGATCATCATACCGGAGGGGACCGTCCTCAACGCCGCCTTTCCGGCTGCGACCACCTATGGGAACCACCTCTGTCCCATCAATGCCGATGCCATCATGAGGGCCCTAGGCCCCGTTATCCCTGAACGGGTGACGGCCGAGTGGAACGAGCTCCTGTGCAGCCTCACCACGGGCTTGGATCCGCGAAAAAACGAGCCCTTTGTGGACATCTGTTTCATGGGTTTAAAGGGGGGATCGGGTGCCATCAAGGGAACGGATGGATACGACCACATCGGCATGATCGATGCCTCAGGAGGCGTATTGGATCAGGACTACGAGATGTTCGAGCTTCAGACGCCCCATCTTATCCTGCAGCACGAGTATCTCCCCGATTCAGGGGGCCCAGGCCAATGGAGGGGAGGACTGGGGGTTGTCACCGACTTCATATTGGGGGGAGAGAAGGTAAAGCTGGTCACCTTCGGTGAAGGAGATGTGGAACCACCCTTTGGTGCCCAGGGTGGGAGGCCGGGGACCCTGAATAAGATTGAGCTCGTCTACCCGGATGAAAGGGTTTACCGTACCACCACCAAGGATTTGGTTGAGGACGTCCCCGCGGGAACCACCTACTATCAGGAGGCAGGAGGGGGTGGGGGGTATGGCGACCCCAAGAAGCGCCCCATAGACCTGGTCCGGAGGGAGGTGAGAAACGGCATCATCTCCATCGGAAGCGCCAGGGAGGATTACTGCGTTGTAATTGACCCAAATACCTTCACGGTGGATGAAGAGGCCACCAAGGCCCTGCGAAGGGGAGGAGGATCCTAGGAACGGCCCGCCTGCGGGAATACCGTCTGGATCCAAGTGATTCCCTTATTTCGTATCCAATAGGGCCGATTACCTCATCAAGCGCGGGAGTGAGAGCACCAATCCCGGGAAAGCCATCATCGACGCCAAGCCGGCCTAGAGGACAAACATGAAATCATTATTCACAAACATTATGAGGGGGTTTGAGGGCTACACAATTGGAAAATTGTTTAAGTACCTGAAGGACCCCGCGATAATCTCGTTTGCAGGCGGATTACCCAGCAGCGATGTTTTTCCTGGAGACCTTGTTCGGAATGCCGTGGAGAAATCCTTGGAACAGGATCCGGATCGTGTTCTCCAATATACTCCGATTCCCGGGGAAGAAGACCTGATGGAGGCCGTTGTAGATTATCTCAAAAAGGATAACATCTCTATCAAACCTGAGAATATAGTGATAACGACCTCTGGACAGCAAGGGATAGATTTGGTGGGACGATTATTCCTTGAACCCAAAGACATAATCGTCACGGATCTTCCCACCTTCGGGGGTGCCTTAGCCTCCTTTGAGATGGAAGATGCTCAATACGTAGCCGAAGACATCGAAGAAGACGGATCTAATGTTAGGGGATTCGAGGCGAGGATAGAAGATCTCATAACTAAGGGAGGGAAACCGAAATTCATCTATGTGGTTCCGGATTTCCAGAACCCTTCGGGAATAACCACAAGCCTTGAGAAAAGGCTTGCCCTTCTATCATTGAGTAAGAAGTATGGTATTCCCATAGTAGAGGATAGTCCCTATAGAGAGCTGAGGTACCGGGGCGAACACATTCCTTCCATCTATTCCCTCGATAAAAATCAGGGCAATGTGATGGGTATTTTTACGTTTTCTAAAATACTCTGCCCTGGTATCAGAGTCGGGTTTAACATAGGTCCCCCGGAGGTCATCGATAAGTTCTCCTCCATAAAAGGGGCGAATATCCTCTGCACCCCCAAGCTCAATCAGGATATCTGCACCGCATTCTTACGGGAATACGATCTTGATGCCCACTTCAAGGGGATCAGAAATTACTACAGTGAGAAGCTAAACTTCTTTCTCGAAGCCATGGAAGAGAATTTCCCCGCGGATATGGGTGTCGAGTGGACAAAACCAGACGGGGGGCTGTTCCTCTGGATAACGGTGCCAGAGTATATGAATACCTCAGAGCTTTTCTTCATGGCCATCGAGGAGAAGGTCGCGTTTGTCCCTGGTGAAGCCTGTTATCCTAAGGGTTATCTCAGGCATAACGCTATGAGGGTTAACTTTTCCTATCCAACGAAGGATGAGATTATCGAGGGTGTCAGAAGGTTGAGCGCGGTTATAAAGAAATATCAGGCCCAGAAAAGGAAAGGAATTAGCCCTTAAGAGGCTGTTGTCCAAAAACCCATTTCGCTCACTGAAAAGAATTTTTGACCATTCTAGAGCTCGCTTCACTGCAACTCCAAAACTCGCCTTTCAGGCTCAGACATTGGATTTGCGACCGTTCCGCTTCACTAAGAATGGTTACCAAAAATTCTTTAATGTTCGCTCCAGGGATTTGGGCAACAGCCCCTTGACAGGGGAAGGGAAACCGTTTGAAATCCTTTACCATCCCTCGATCTTAGCGCATTCTGACCTTCGAGGAGGCCATTATGCCGATACTTCAGAGCAGCGGTAAGCAGATCGGTTACCTGACCGGCAGCGGGGGCATACGGAAGGGGCTCAGGACGCTGGTTTTCGTCCACGGTTCCGGGGGGGACCATCTCCTCTGGAACTACCAGAGGAGATTTTTCGAGAATTCACATAATGTCGTCGCAGTTGATCTCCCCGGCCATGGGGAGGCAGGCAGCGACGGAGAAGATTCGATTGGTGCCTATGCAGGACACCTTCTCAATTTGGTCCGAGCGTTACCCGGGGATGTTTATTGCCTCATAGGTCATTCCCTGGGAGGAGCGATCATCCAGGAATTCACTCTCCTCCATCCTCAGTACGTGGAGGCTTTAGTTCTCGTGGGGACGGGCGCGCGGCTGAGGGTTCTGCCCGAGATCCTTGAGGGCATTCAGCAAAAATTTGAGGAGACCGTGAGATCGATTTGCGATTATGCCTTTTCCAAGAAAGCTTCCCGGGATATGATTGAAAAAGGCATTGAAACCATGCTCCAGGCGAGACCAGGCGTTCTTTACGGTGATTTTGCCGCCTGCGACCGATTCGATATCATGGACCAGGTAGGAACGATCCGGGTCCCTACCCTCGTGGTTTGCGGCGGTGACGATATGCTGACCCCTCCGAAGTATTCCCAGTTTCTGGCCGAGAAGATCACTGGAGCTCGATTGGAAATCATCGACGGCGCGGGCCACATGGTCATGATCGAAAAACCCGGAGAATTAAACAGCAGTGTCATAGAATTCCTTCAAAGCCTGGGTGGTAATATGCGCAAGTAACTGATGCAGCAGACCGAAGTGATAAATCGAGCGGCCGAGGTTCTGGAAATCACTCTATGACGAAAGTTTCCAGCCTTGGCTCCGATCACCTCCAGCTTACTATTCCCGCGCACTGCAGGAGAGTTCGCTTCACGCCTTTCCGCTCCAAATAACCCCCTATCCCACCCAGATTTTTGAAATTGCGAGAAAATTAAAGAGATTCAAAGAAAATCTAAGATCTAGTGAAATTCTTAGATTTCTCATTGTATGACAATGAATCAAAACGACAAAAAATTCTTGACAAAATAAATAATATGATGATATCTAATACGACATACATATGACATATGATTTCTTCGCTATACGTCGTGTATCCCTGGCAGACAAGTAAAGAATTCTCAATTGAGAGTTGAGGATTTCGGCCCGAATTAGTTAGCATGGCTCGGACACTCAAAATATCAAACCCCATATGAGGATGAATATGGATAAGCCCTTCAGTGAGATCATCGAGGTGCCTAAATTAGAACGCCAGAATATGGTGGAGGTCGTATTTACAAGCTTGCGGGACAATATCCTATCCGGAAAGTTAACCGATGGCTATCAGCTCCCATCCATGGAAGCTTTAGCTAAGCAATGTGGAGTTTCACGAGTGGTGATTAGGGAAGCCATGAAAAAGCTTTCCACTTTCGGGTTGGTGGAAAGCCATCAGGGCCGAGGAACCTTCGTCAGTTCGCCAAAGGCCAAAACCATTCTCGAACCTTTGCTCAACACCCTCAGGTTGGACGAGACATCGATGCAGGAGCTCATGGAAACACGGTATTATTTGGAAGCTATTACCGCACGTCTTGCTGCAAAGCGTGCTGATGAAGAAGAGATAGCTAGTCTCAAGGAACTGATTGACCAGATGGAAGCTCATGCAGATGACACTGATTTTGAAAAATTTACTAACTGCGATATATCCTTCCATATAGCCTTGGCTCATAGTTCACATAACGAGATATTTGCCAGGGTGCTGGAGACTGTTCGGGACATGCTGGCCCAGCTAATGATGGTTAAATTTCTCGATGGCCATGAGCGCAAGCTTAGAATCACTGAAAGGGCTATTTATCGTCATAAAGAAATTATACAAGCGATCATCCAAAGGGACCCAGTGAAAGCAGAAGAAGTAATGCGACTTCATCTTGCAGACATCTTTGAGGTCATCAGCAAACTGGCTGGCTATGAGCTGGAAATTCCAAGCTAGGTAGCTGTAACCAAACGTTTTGGAAAAAGAGGCTTTGGGACGATCTCTGCCATATTAGGCTAGCCTTGGGGACACACGGTTTTTAGAGCGCAGCGGAAAGCTTAATGAATATAACGAATTAACCCACATCATGCATGAGTGATGAATAATGTGGGTTAATTCACCCTTAGTCGTATGCTTCCGTATACGCTGGGAAACTTAGGAGAAGGAAGGAGGTGGGTAAACACTCTAGGGGGTTTGGAATAGGGTAATGAATATCGTTTTGCAAGAAAAGAAAGGAGGAACAAGGGATGAAAAGGGGAAAAATGTCATTTCATGTACTGGTCATTATGGCCGCCTTCCTGGCTGGATTACTTCTACTGAGCCAGGTTCAAACGACCCATGCGAAAGTGAAGATCGTCGCCGGATCGATCGTTCCCAAAGGGGACCTCGAAGCCACCACCCTTGATCTGTTTAAAGAATATCTCAAGGACAGTGCTCCGGACCTGGACATTGAGATCCATTACGCGGCTGAGCTCGGAAATGAGCGGGAGCTCTTCGAGGGCCTCCAGATAGGGATGATCAAGTTGGCGTGCATCACCACCGGGGTGGCCTCCGGCTTTGCTCCGGAGTTGGGCATGTTTAGCTTATGCTACCTCTACCCCAGTCTCGATGCGGCGAAAAAAGTATCCCAATCGGAGGTCGCTGAAAAAATTGCCGAGATCGTCAGGGCTAAGACGGGGGTAAGGATTTTGGGTTACATTCCCAAAGCCTTCCGGGTGATGATGTCGAGGAAGAAACCGATAAAGGGCTTGGAAGACCTCAAGGGTTACAAATTGAGGTTACCCAAAGATCCAGTCCTCATCGACACGTTCAAACTACTGGGAGCGAACCCAACTCCTATTCCCTGGGGTGACGTTTACACCTCCCTGAAGACCGGTGTCGTCGATGGGATGGAGGCCACCCCCCCATCGATTTACAGCATGAAGTTCTGGGAAAACACACAGTACATGACCGTCACCAATCACCAGCTCTTATGGTACGCCCTCTTGATGAACGACGCCCTGTATCAAAGCCTATCTCCTGATGTTCAAAAGGCCGTGCAAATCGCCGCTAGCAAGGCAGTGGAGGAATCCATTAATAAGGCAGATGCATTGGCGAAAAAATATATCGACATGTTAGCCAAAACCCAAAAAGAGGTCTTTTACCCAGATCTCAAGCCCTTTATCGAGGCTGTCCAACCGACCTATGATGCGTTCGGGAAGAAGACCGGAACTATGGGTCTGTTAAAACAGGTCAAAGAAATGGTCAAATGAGAAGGTTGCCCAACCCCTGACGGAGAGCAAGGGGAAGTGTCCCCCCTTGCTCTCTTTTGCATTGGAATTTGACCCTCTATCTCATAGGTTGCGCCAGGATAAATGGCGCCAGGTCCTTTGCTCAATGAGTCCCCGATAAAAAATGGGTATTGATCGGACATCTCGAGATTTCTTGGGAATCTATGGAGGCGGATGAAATATCTCCGAAGAGGCACATTTCCGCCTCTATTATTGTCGAGCATCTAAAGGCGCTTTATCGTGTTGGAAATCAGGGAGAATGGTCCTGACGCTGGACCGGGAGAAAATGCATGGAATTGGTGCTTATTTTAGTAGCGGTGTTCCTCCTATCCAGCCTGTTGGGCCTTCCCATAGCCTTTTCGTTGCTCATGGCATCCATCGTGGGGATGGCGTGGGAGGGTGTGCCATTTGCCATGGCCGTTCAGAGGATGTTCGTTACTGCGGATTCCTTTATCTTGTTGGCTATTCCGTTCTTTATACTAGCCGGCGAGATCATGACCGAGGGGGGGTTGACCAAACGCTTGGTTGACCTCTCTAATGCTTTGATAGGACATTTTACCGCCGGACTGGCTCAGGTCAACGTGCTGGGCAGTATACTTTTTGCGGGTCTCTCCGGGTCCTCTGCTGCGGATACCGCCGCTGTGGGGGCGGTTTTGATTCCAGCGATGAACGAGCAAGGCTACGACAAGCACTTTACGATCGCCGTCACCTGCGCCTCGGGTTGCATTGGCCCGATCATTCCCCCGAGCATATTCATGATCATTTACGCCTATGTCGCTAATATCTCAGTGGCTGCTCTTTTTATGGCGGGAATCATCCCCGGGCTGGTGGTCGGGGGAATGCAGATGCTCTTGTGCTACTACTATGGAAAGATAGGAAAGTATGCAGTAGGTGCCGGAAAGAGAGCCTCAGTATCCACCGTTTTCACCACGTCCTTCAAAGCAATACCCGCGCTTGTGCTGCCCGTCATTATCATCGGGGGAATCCTTTTTGGGGTTTTCACCCCGACCGAGGCAGGAGCGATAGCCTGTGTTTACGGCCTGATTGTGAGCCTCCTTTATTACAAGGATGCCCGGTTACGTGATCTTCCACGGATTTTTCTCACGTCTGCTGTCAGGACGATTCAGGTCATGCTGTTGGCAGCGGCGGGACTTGTTATGGCGTGGTTACTCGCTCAGAAAGGCTTTGCATCCGCACTCGCGCAAGCGGTCTTCAGCATTACCGATAATCCCACGTTGATTCTCATTATCATAACAGCGCTTTTGGCAGCTATCAGTTGTTTTCTCGAGTCGCTGGCCGCAACATTTATTCTCATTCCCGCTCTGCACCCACTTGCTGTTCAGGCGGGGATCGATCCATTACACTTTGCCATGGTCTCCCTCATCACCATTATCGTGGGGGGCATCACACCTCCGGTGGCGCCTATTTTATATCTGGCCTGCAGCATGGCTGGAGGCGATGTCACACAGTCCATCCTGAGAACGATCCCATTTCTGTTCATTACGTACGGTGCGGTGTTGATTTTAATTTTCTTCCCCTGTTTAATCACTTTTATCCCTAACACTTTCTTAAAGTGAAGGGATGAATCCAGATAAGAGGGGGATCGTCTTGTCGGGGGCTCTCGATGTGGTCTAAGATACAACGCTACTGGGACAAGCTTTGGGAAATTCTCGTCATTGCCCTGCTCTTCGGTATCCTCGCTCTGGCCTTTGTGCAGGTGATTTTCAGATATGTCCTGGGATCGCCATTGACCTGGAGCGAGGCGATATGTTGCTTCATGTACGTCTGGATGGTATTCGTGGGGTCAGCGGTCGTCATGCTCGGCGAAGGGCACCTGACG
>Ga0209636_10001437_pt1 | contig 24059 bp, 8 predicted proteins | sample DeeMarSWOR152_54_FD_187464 | JGI IMG/M metagenome (GOLD analysis project Ga0209636, IMG submission 187464) | Marine sediment microbial communities from White Oak River estuary, North Carolina - WOR-1-52-54 (SPAdes) (version 2) | ecosystem: Environmental > Aquatic > Marine > Intertidal zone >...
TCAGTCTCTTGGGCTTGATAGATCCTGACCCAATCCACCAGAAAGTAATCTGGATAAGTGGCACCGGCAGGATCATTTGACCAGGATTTATCAATTGCCCACGCTTCCGTGGAGCACTCTCCCGTAATCTTAATGTAGCCGGGCTGGTTACAAACTCCACCTCCAGTGGTTCGCCATACTTCTATGTCATCAATGTAAAAGTAATACATATCAGGATCCCAAATTAAAGTATAGGTATGAAATCCTTCTCGGATGCCCGGCGGATAAGCTGATGTGCCAACAGATTGGTGAGCAGAACCGTACCCATCCCAATGAATGGCATGGTTGATTTTATCCGTCCAACCCCAGGCTTCCATAATATCGACTTCCGAGCCATCGACACCGCCATTGCCAACACTGCCCTGGTTGCCCTGCATCATCCAGAAAGCCACCCACCAACCCTGCTCAGAGGGCAATTGGGCACTCATCTCAAATTTACCGTAGGTCTGTACAAATTTACCATACGACCTGACTGCTCCTGACACATAATCATACCGATCACCGTCTCCGTTTTTATCGGGAACCCGTCTGATCCTGATGACGAGATTACCGTTTCCATCCAGATACGAGTCTTCCTGATCCCAATAACCATCAGGGCCACTTGAATTATTTCTTCTAAGCCATTCTGGTCTATCCCATTTCGCAGGATCGGGTGCGCCGGTGCCATCAAATTCATCTGAAAAAGTCAAAACCCAATTACTGGCAGGACGAGGGTTACCAATGACATGCACATCAATCTGCGATATAGCTGAATCGCCGCTAATACTGAATGCTTTAACCTGCAGAACGTAATCACCGGTAGGTAAGCCAGCCACATCCAGACTCCAATCGTAGGATGCCGTTAATTCCTGATGCGAAGCAAACACGTTTGTATCTTGCAGCAAATAAAATATCACCTCGCTTATTCCGGCTCCGTCATTGGTACCAAAATGGGTATCATAAGCTCTTGCATTCACAGCAACCATATTTCGTAATGTAGCTCCTGCGGAAGGAGTTCTAATATTAACTACAATTGCTCCTTGAGAGCTCATGACTGTAATGTTCACCGGGTTTGAAGTTTGTGTTACGCCGCAACTGTCTGTAACTGTAGCCGTCAGTCTATAGCTTCCGGCAGGAACATTACTCCATGTATAGGTATATGGACTCGTTAAGGATTCACCCAGCTTTGCTGTACCCTGATAAAACTCCACCCCGGCAATACCACAAGTCGCAGTAACATCGGCAACGATGGTAATATTGTCCCCAGCATTAAATAAAGCGTTATTGGCAGGAGACGTGATAATTACTGAGGGAGGTTGGTAACCGTGAGTATATATTTCAACAAGATCGTATCTGCCCCATTCCTGAGAGTCTTGAATCGCCTCGAGTTTAATCTGGTCACCGTTGCTAATCGCAACGTCTGTTATTGTTTGACTTGTCCGAGTCGCCGCTACCGGATCGGCACTGCCGAGATTTTGGTTTGCCACCCAGCTACGTACCTGCATACCTGCCACATAAATATTAAAGGTACATGCACCATCATTTTCATCATAGTACCAGACCTTGATATCATAGCTGTCGGTAGTTCCTGCAAAGGAGTATGTCGCGCTCCCGGCCGGGTTCCCGCTACTGGCAGTATTAAGTTTAATCAGGCTACCGCCTGAAGCTGAAGAATTGGTGTTGATTATATAATTCGTCAGGTTCATACTTTCTGCTTCAATTGCAAAGTATGAAGGATCATTTGATGTCGTTAAATTCACTGCAGGTGAAACGTTCGAGCTTTGTCCTGATACTAAATTAATCAAAACTGTCAATAAAAATAAACTTACAACTACCAGCATCACTTTAAAAATGGGAAATAACCTTTTCATTTCTTTGCTCCTGACTAAATATTAACTTGACAGCTTATAAGATACCACCACTCTCGTGGGGCGATAATTCAAATCCGTGCTGCAACTCCTTCAAAAACTGTCCCTCTCACCCCTTCTTTTCTAATCGATCGAAAATACTTACTTTTTTCATTTAAAGTTCCTCCTTGGTAGTTGACCTAATTTCCCGATTGTCGAGCGTATGAAAGAAAAATTTATTTCCCCCATACGCCCGACTTTTAAATGAGCTTAAAAATCTAATCACTTTTTTTACTAATGTCAACTATACCAGGAGAATATATGCCCTTATTTCAACAGCAGCATTTTCTTATTCTGGGTGAACACCTGGTTGGCACTTGTCGCTTTGAAGCGATAGATGTACATGCCGTTAGCCACCTTCTGACCGGATTCATTCTGCCCGTTCCAGCGGACGGTGTGAGAACCTGCTGATTCTTCACTGTTTACAAGCACCTGAACCTTGCAGCCGGTGATGTCGTAAATCTCCAGTTGCACTTTTGAAGCTTCTGGCAACTGGTAACTGATGGATGTTTCTGGATTGAACGGGTTGGGATAGTTCTGATCCAGAGAGAAATCAGTCGGCTGGATCTTCTCGCCTTCCTCTTGAACCATGGGTTTGGCAAGACTGGTAGTGAATTCAACCAGGTCGTATCGTCCCCATTCTTCAGCATTCTGGACCGCCTCAAGCATGATCTGGTCGCCATTGGCAATTGAGACGCCGGTCTTGGTCCGGCTCGTCCGGGTCTGAGCCACCGGATCCGCGCTGCCGAGATTCTGGTTGGCTACCCACTCGTCCACCATGGTGCCGCCCACGTAAATCCTGAATGTGCACTCGCCGTCAGTTTCGTCCCAATACCAGACCTGGATGTCATAAGTGCCGCTGGCCTCCGTGAAGGTATAAGTCGCACTGCCGGTCACGCCACTGCCACTGAGTTTGATCAGTTCGCCGCCTGAAGCTGCCGAGTTGCTGTTGACCACATAATTTGTCAGCGTCATGCTCTCGGCTTCTTTTGTAATGGTCGAAGGCGTAGTCCCGACGGTCAGCACGTCGATGTTGGTGCCGCCGCTATTGCCCGAGTTGTGCTGAAATTTGATGGTGTTGCCTGTACCGGCGTTGAGCGTGATACTCATGGATGTCGTGGTGAAGGTTTCCCAGCCGCCGGTCGATGCAAAGGTAATCGTATTGATCAATGTGTTGTTCACATAGAGATCCAGGGATGGATTTACATCATTGGTGGCATACTGGATGGTCAGGGTTGTGCTGCCGCCGCTGCCGCCGTCCACGCCGCTGACAGTCACAGACGAATTGACGATATGCAGGTTCCCGACATAGGCGCCACCGCTTGCCGCAGAGCTGCTGGTGACCGTCGCACCACCTGCCAGGGTGCCGCTCTCGGCTTCGTAGGAACCGCCACCGCCAGGACTGCTGACCGTGATGTTCACAGCCGATGAGGTGGTGGCTGCGCCGCCGTTGTCTGTCGCCTTGGCTGTCAACGCGTAGCTCCCAGCGGCCACGCTGTTCCAGGTGTAGGAATACGGGCTCGAAGCGTCCTCACCCAGCTTGGTGCTGCCCTGGAAGAATTCCACTAAAGTCACGCTGCCATCTGAGTCCGAGGCATTGGCATTGATTGTGATGTCGTCTCCTTCGTTGAACGTTGCGCCGTCAGAAGGCGATGTGATGCTGACCGTGGGAGGTTGATTTCCGGGAGCGCCAACGAGTGTAAACTCGACCAGATCCCATCGTCCCCATTCTTGGGAGTTCTGTACAGCTTCGAGTTTGATCTGCGCACCGTATGAGATGGATACACCGGTCTTGGTCCGGCTTGTCCGGGTCTGTGCCACAGGATCCGCACTTCCCAGATTCTGGTTCGCTGTCCACGAATCGACCTGGTTTCCGCCCACATAGATGCGGAACGTGCAGGCACCGTCGTTCTCGTCCCAATACCAGACTTGGATGTCGTATGTGCCACTGCTTCCTGTGAAGTTGTACGTTGCGCTTCCGGTTACACCGCTGGCACTGAGCTTAATCAGGTTGCCGTTCGAGGCTGACGAATTTGTGTTGATGATATAATTCGTTAAGCTCATGGTCTCAGCTTCCACAGAAAAACTGGTCGGAGGTGGCGCATTTACCGTGATATTCACGGCAGATGAGGTCGTTGTGGCTCCGTCATTGTCCGTTGCTTTGGCTGTCAATGCGTAGTTCCCAGCGGAAACGTTGTTCCATGTGTAGGAATACGGTGAAGAGGTATCCTCACCCAGTTTGGTGCTGCCCTGAAAGAACTCCACCAGGATTATGTTGCCGTCCGAGTCCGAGGCATTGGCGTTGATGGTGATGTCGTCTCCTTCGTTGAACGTTGCGCCGTCAGAAGGCGATGTGATGTTGACCGTGGGAGGTTGATTGCTGACGATGAAACTCACCGAGGCGCTTTCCACCCGGTATCCGGCTGTGCTGGTGTGTGTGAAACGCAGTGAATTGGCGCCGTCATTCCACCATGAGGCCGGTGTATCATAAGTGACGGTGACAGTCGTTGCATCATTGGCAGAGGTGCCTTGCGATCCGAAAAGGGTGATGGTATTCACATCCCCATTGATATACAGCGTGCCTTCATTGGCTTGATCCGGGTCATAGACCACCATGGACAAGGTCGCGTCAGTAACACCAGCAGGTTTGACAACATCCAAAGAAACCGTTTTTTCTTCCGGGGTGGAACCCTGAAGATCGACCGGGAATCCTTCCGGTGGCGGTTCACCAGAGAATGTAACAGAGGCACTCTCTACTCTATATCCACCGGTACTGGTATGCGTAAATCTCAGTGAGTTTGAACCATCATTCCACCATGAGGCCGGTGTAGTATAAGTGACTGTCACAGTTGCGCCATCATTTCCAGAGGTTCCCTGAGACCCAAACAGAGTGATGGAATTCACCTCCCCATTGATATAAAGCGCTCCTTCATCAGGATAATCCGGATCATAGACAACCATTTCCAGGGTGGCATCGGTGACGCCAGCCGGCTTGGTGACATCCAGGGTTACTGTTTTATCTTCCGGGGTAGAACCCTGAAGATCGACCGGGAATCCTTCCGGTGGCGGTTCACCAGAGAATGTAACAGAGGCACTCTCTACTCTATATCCACCGGTACTGGTATGCGTAAATCTCAATGAATTTGAACCATCATTCCACCATGAAGCGGGCATGTCATAGGTGACGGTTACAGTTGCTCCATCATTTCCAGAGGTTCCCTGAGATCCAAAAAGAGTGATGGAATTCACCTCCCCATTGATATAAAGCGCTCCTTCATCAGGATAATCCGGATCATAGACAACCATTTCCAGGGTGGCATCGGTGACGTTAGCCGGCTTGGTGACAGTTAAAGTAATGGTTTTCTCTTCTGGGGTTGATCCCTGTAGATCGACCGGGAATTCTGGCGGACTGCCCACGGTGATATTCACAGCAGCAGAAGTTGTTGTAGCACCCCCATTATCAGTGGCTCTTGCTGTTAAGGTGTAGTAAGCTTCCGGTACACTGTACCAGGTGTATTGGTAGGGCGCACTGCTGTCTTCTCCCAACTTATTAGCGCCCTCGAAGAACTCCACCTTGGTCACACTGCCGTCGCTGTCAGAGGCGTCTGCCGTTATCGTGATATCCGCATTGGCAGCAAATGTAGCCCCGTCAGCAGGTGAGGTAATCGATACTGTGGGCGGATCGTTCGGGGGACCGGAAGGATTGGCATCAGCCGTAAAAGAGTTAGATGTCAAACCAGACCCATCAGTCCAAATTTCAAAACCGGCTTCGAAGGCACCAAAATCCCACGCAGTGTTAAGCCAACCACGGGATACGGCATCATTCATGAAATCTTTTATATCAAGGGATACGCTGTTTGTAACATTGACTATCTTATAAGAAAGAACGCTCGATCCATTATACCAAACATCCCATGTATGGCCACCAATGGATGTGGTTGTCTGTTTTGAGCCAGCAGGCTGGCATCCGCCCTTGTAGTTGATCCAGATCATCATTTCAAGCTTGTTGCTTGTACCTTCGACAAACCAAATATCATAAGCAGCGTTCCATATTCCACTTGCACCTGTACCGCTGATATTCCATGTCGTAGGAGCGCTGGTGACATCTGGCACCTGAATCGGCAGAGGATTGTTTGGGGAGGTAGGCGTGCCGCCGAAGTGAGAACCTTTCAAAATGAAAGGATAGGCAGCCGGAGCACCTCCACTCTGATTGTGCCCTGTGGAGACGACTTTAAAGTAAGTTGAATTTGGATCCACCTCCAGGGTCTGCGGTGTCGAGGCGCCCCAGACATTTTGATAGACACGGTATTCTCCACCGAGAACATCTATCGATGCATTTGGGTCAGTAAGTATGACGGCTTGCGCGGTGTGGACCACGAAAAATAGCGCAACCACCATGATTACGATTGGAATTAAAGACTCTTTTTTCATCTTTTTCTTCTCCTTTCTGAATCATTTGATTCACTTTCGTGGGACGGGTCAGATTTCCCGCCGCTTGAGTCCATCCCGTTAATTATTGAACCGCTTTAATGAACTAATTTTTTTTATCCCATATTTCACCTCCTTTCTGATATAACAATGAAAATTCTATAAATTAGGAAAAAATGTCATTTCGAGCGAAGCGAGAAATCTGGTTAACGAATTGATCTTATAAAACATACAGATTTCTCACTCCACTTCGTTTCGTTCGAAATGACATCATAATCTTAATTTTGCAGAGGTCTAATATAACAATAATCTTTTTGAGCAAAGAAGAGAACCCTCTTGAAGAAAGTCCCCTTCTTTTATCTCCTCTTGTGAATTATTCAGAATAAATTGTCTCACAAGACAAAAGCGACCTTATTTCAAAAAAAGCATCTTTTTATTTTGCAGAAACCTCTGTTTTGATCCCGTCGCTGTGATACGATAGATATATATACCGCTTGCAACCTTCTGATTGATTTCGTTCATCCCATTCCAGCGGACGGTGTGGTAGCCATCCGATTGTAGGCCGTCTACCAGTATCCGAATCCTACAACCATTTACATCAAAAATCTCCAGTTTTACCCTTGAAGTTTCCGCCAACTGGTACATAATGTTCGTTTCTGGATTAAAGGGATTGGGGTAGTTTTGACTCAGATAGAAATCAGTCGGTCGTATCTCAGGAGAGGCAGGAGCCAGAGATGTCGCAATACCTGGGGTAATTTCTATGTTATCGAACCTACCCCATTCCTCATTGTTTTGAACTGCCTCCAGTTTGATTTGAGCACCGCTGGTAATCGTAACATCATTTATAGTCCGGTACGTCCGGGTTTCCGCAACCGGATCATTACTGCCAAGGAATTTGTCTGCTACCCACTCATCTTCTAATTCACCACCCACATAAACCCTAAATGTACACGCACCATCGCTTTCATCATAATGCCAAACTTTGATATCATAGGTTCCAGTATTTCCTACAAAATTACACGTTGCGTTCCCGGTGACACCGCTGCTGCGTAGTTTGATCAGCTTCCCACCGGAAGCCGAGGAGTTGACATAGATGGTATAATTTATGAGCGACATGCTTTCCGCTTCTATATTCTGCGAGGGAGCGATGGTTGTGAAACTAAAACTGCTGTTGGCAGCTATAGTATCACCATAGGAATTGTGTGCTATCACCTTCCAATAATAAGTAGTCAAATTTGCCAAATCCATTATCTGTCGTGATGTAAAATCACTAACATTTTGATTAAAGATCGGACTGGAGTAGTCGCTCTGATCGTCGACCATTAGTGTGTAGCAAAGTGCACGGGCTGACGAACTCCAAATAAGAGTTGGGTTGATGGCAACGCGCGTTGCTCCGTTTGCCGGGGATAACAAGTTGAAACTACCCGGAGGTTGCGTAGAACCCTCAACAAAAACGTGATATAAACCTTTTGTCACATTGGTGAGAGTAACTAATCTGTGGCTGGCATCATAGGTCCAACTGGTAAAATCCGCTCCATTTAACGTGATCGAATTCGGTTTTGCTATACTATAAACCTTAGCGATGCAGTAATCTGCAATTGGATCAATAGTAAAATCAAGATACGTATTTAAATCGCCAGTACAAGCCAAAACCTCACCGTCCGATGAAGATAAATACAACGCCCCAAGTCTGGTTGAATGATCGACCAAATCTATAGTTAAAGTATGGTCGCTGGATCCCAATGTCGAAGCAGATAATTGGTAACATGGATAATTCTCGCCATTTAATTTAATCGCACTAATGTATTGGCTATTCGGTGTGGCTCTGTTGACCTGAACGGCAAAATCTTTCATACCGTGGATCACATAGCTATCGAGCGAAGGAGCGGAGATCAAATAGGTACCGCCCGAAGTATGGGTATACCATAATCCAAGGATGCACGCTGCCAGAGGTCCAGCATTGCCGGTATAAAAAGCACCCTGGCCGGTTAAGCCATTTCCACCCCAGAGTCCTTCGTACATTGTGAAATTGCCATCTTTCATAAATTTTTCTAAATGCACCTCAACCAGATCCTGAGTTACATCCGCTCGGTCGGCAAAAATCGGCAGATATTCATAATTTAGTTTATAATCGTTATAATCATGCACTCTTACATAGCTGTTGATTAAGCTGACCGCATTATCCACGCCATGAAGGTCGAGTATTCCATAAGGATCCTGCGGCACCATAAATCTATAGCTAATACCGTCCCCTTCAAAGAAGCCGGTATTACTCCAATTGCCGCTTTTTGTTTTACCACTGAATTGCAGTAAATCGGATCTCCAGAGATTTATATACTTTTTATGGTATGGATAATATTGATTGTACGCTGCCGTATCCCCCATGAGCCTGGTGAAAATACCTATCCCTTTTAATGTGGCATATTGTTCCAGGCTTCTGGATGATTGATTGGCAGTCATTGGACCATCGGTGGGGTTATAGCCATAAGTCCAAAACTCTGCAGTATAATTTGCTAGATGAGTTTTAAGAGAAGTCAATAACCTGTCGTAGTCGATACCATTAGTACCATCAGGAATTCCAAAGAGATAAGGAAGAATAGCCTCATGACCCAAATACTCCGCCGGCATACCGCTGCCGCTTGCGGTGAAAACATGCCAGTCACAATGAAACTTCCCGTCGCGATTGAACTGAGCCTGAATGGTATTGATATTGTCTTTATAAACATCAGGATCGATCAATGCTAAAAGCGGATAAACCTGGCGTGCTAAATCCCATTCGCAACGCGCATATCCGCTTACATATTGCCAGAAGTCGCTCGAGCCTATGGTCAGCAAACGATCGCTATTGTAAGGAGAATAATATGGCTGGTCAATGGCATCGAACATCACAGCGTATACTGAATAAATCGCAGTGTAGAACTCTTTCAAATAATTGACGTCCGAACTCGTGGCTTCCACTCTGCCCAGTGTCGCCTGCCATGCGTTTTTTAAATTGGTGACCGCTGCATCAAAATCCATCGTCCCAAATTCATCATTAAAATAAACTTGTGCTTTATCCATGCTGGTATGCGACATAGCTACCGCTACGACTACCTCATCGGTCGTGGTGTCATATTTTAAATAGCCACCGATATCGTTGCCGTTTATGGAACTTTCTCCTTCATTTATTTTAGATCCATTTATTGTTCCATATCCTGTAAAAGGTACGCTGAACTTTAGATAGAAATAAATAGTCGTGCTGCTGTTACTTATCGTCACTTGTATGGTTTGGTTATCGATTCTCGTGAAACTGTTACTGCTCCAGTGTGTATTGGCATCAATACCTAATTCGTTCGCTAAGATCACTATTGTTTTATAATTAGAGGCAGCGGCAAAATGATAGCGGTAAATAGATGCGTTCGGTGTAACAGTAAGATCAACGGATGAGCCTTTGGCCAGTACGCTGGTTTTGTACGTTATGGTCATCATCGATGGATCGCCTGAAAAACTATTTCGCCAATCTGAATTGTTTTTATTAACGACAGTATCAATACAGGGATACAGGATCACACCCCTGGTTACCACATCGACGATTTCTCCTTGATTGACAGACCATAATCCGATCCGACCGCAGGGATAGCGCATCAAGACTGTGTTACGAATGCCAGAACCGTTTACGCCGTTCGCGTCTTGAACCATATTGACATATTGTGTATAGTCCGTTGTCGCGTACGTCTTTGTTTCAAGAGAGAACGGCAGCATTAATACGATCAATATCGACTTCAGAATAACTCGTAGATATACGATCCTCATTTTTTCCTCTGGTAAATGATTAAAAACAGACATTTTTTTTCCTTATTTTCTGATAGTAAAAAAAATGACAGCAGTTTATAGTTTCTTCTTGAATTTGCTTATTTTCCAGACGACTGAACAATAATCTTATCCAGATTTACACCTCCTGAGTTGTCAGAGTTATGTATGAACTTGATACTGTTTCCAGATCCTGCAATAAGAGAGATATTCGTGGTTGTGGTCTGGAATTTTTCCCATCCACCTGTGCCTGAGAATGTGATTGTTTGAGAAAAAGAACCGTTGATATAAAGATCAATAGATGACCTGGGCTCCTGTGTTGCATATTGAATGACCATAGTCTTCTTTCCGCCTGTACCGCCGTCTACATTATTGACAGTAACCGATGCGCCGGTGATGTGTAAGAATCCGACATGAGCGCCAAAACTCGCGGCAGGAGAGCTGTATATGCTTGCACTGCCACCAATTGTTCCATTTTCCATTTCATAAGTTCCAACGCTAACACCAACAGGTGTCACTTCGATGTTGTCATAAAGACCGTATTCGTGATTTTTTTGAACAGCTTCGAGTTTTATCAGTGCGTTGTTATAAATATAAACACCTTTCTTGATTCTGTTTGCATAATTAGCAGCACCCTCGTTGCCAGGATTTTGATTGGGAGTCCACTCATCAACCATCTTACCAGCTACATAAAATCTGAAAATGCACGCGCCATCGTTCTCACTTAAATACCTGACATTGAGGTTATATACTCCATTGCTGCCTGAGAAAGTATAAGTTGCTGTTCCAGTAACTCCCTGACCGCTAAGCTTGATTAAATTTCCATTAGAAGCATTTACGTTATTAATAACAGTATAATTTATCAATGCCATGTTCTCAGCTTCCATTGATATCCCGGAAGGAGGTGGTGGAGCTGGAGGAGGTATTGGTCCTGGTGGATTGTCTGGTGCTCCCCCTGAAACAGAGACATGGTATGAACCTTCGGTTATATGATTTAACGTCGCAATATGGCGGCTGGAATCATAAATCCAGTCGGTGAATGGTTTGCCATTGACTGTTATCGAGGTCGGTTGCACGGTGCAATATACCTGACCGCTACAAAAGGATGCCAGCGGATGGATCGTAAAATCAAGATAGGTGCTTAAATCACCTGTGCAGACAGTCACTTCACCATCTGATGAAGAGAGATACAGTGCGCCGAGTCTTACCGGATGATCAACCAAATCTATGTTTAAAATGTGATTGCAGGCGCCCAACGTTAAAGCGGATAACTGAAAACAGGGATAATTATGGCCATCCAGTTGAATCGCGCTGATATGATGACTTGTGGGTGTGGCTTTATTGACTTGAACGGTTAAATCCTTTAATCCATGAATCACATAACTATCGAGTGAAGGACTGGTGATCAAGTATGTGCCGCCCGAAGTATGCGTATACCATAATCCAAGTATGCAGGCAGCCAGGGGGCCGGCATTACCAGTATAGAAAGCGCCTTGTCCATTTAATCCGTCGGCAGGCCAGAGGCCTTCGTACATATTGAAATGCTCATCCGTAAATCTCGGAAGATGCACATTTTTAACCAGGTCCTGAGTCACGTCAGCCCGATCCGCGAAAATGGGCAGAAATTCATAATTCAATTTATAATCATTATAATCATGTGTTTTTACGTAACTGTCGATTAAGCTGACAGCATAATCCACGACATGGAGATTGAGTATTCCATAGGGATCCTGCGGTACCATAAATCTGTAACTGACGCCATCCCCTTCGAAGTACCCCTGATCAACCCATTCACCGGCTTTGTTCCTGCCAACAATTCGTAAAATATCGGGCTTCCAAAGGGTGATATATTTTTTGTGATATGGATAATATTGATGATAAGCAGCCGTATCACCAAGAATCTTTGCAAATATACCGATGCCTTTCAGGGTGGCGTATTGTTCCAGACTATGGGATGTCGGATTTGAAGATACTGCATGATCCGTGGGAATATAGCCATCATTCCAAAACTCGGACGTATAATTATTAGCTATGTGCGTTTTGATGGAAGATAATAATTTGTTGTAATCGATACCACCAACCCCGTCGGGTATGCCAAGAAGATATGCAAGAGTCGCTTCGTGTCCAGTATATTCCGCCGGTGTACCACCTCCGTTACCAGCGAAAACATGCCAGTTGCAGTAAATCTGCCCATCACGGTTAAACTGAGCCTGGATGGCGTTGATATTCTCTTTATAAACTTCAGGATCGATCAACGCCAAAAGCGGATAAGTCTGACGTGCCATATCCCATTCACAACGCGCATACCCGGTTATATATTGCCAGTAATCACTTGAACCGATGGTCAGCAATCGATTGCTGTTGTAAGGCGCATAATAGGGCTGGTCAACGGCATCGACCATCACAGCATAAACCGAATACAACGCCGTATAGAACTCTTTTAATACATTGACATCCGAACTCGTGGCTTCTACTCTGCCAAGCGTCGTGATCCAGGCGTTCTTTAAATCAATAACAGCCGCATTAAAATCCATCGTTCCAAATTCTTCGGTGAAAAATGTTTGCGCTTTGTTTATGCTGGTATGGGACATGGCGACTGCCACAACCATATCATCCGTCTTGTTATCATATTTGACATAGCCACCGATATCATCCCCATTTATGGAACTTGCTCCTTCATTTATTTTAGACTCATTTACTGTGCCATATCCTGTAAAAGGCACGCTGAACTTGATATAGAAATAGATGGTTGTATTATTGTTGCTTATTGTCACCTGAATGGTTTGGTTATCGATTTTCGTAAAACTGTTGTTGCTCCAGTTTGCGCCGGCGATTCCCAATTCATTCGCCAGGATTGTTACAGCTCGATAATTGGAGGCGGCAGCAAAATGATATCGGTAAATGGAAATGTTTGGCGTCACTGTCAGATCAACGGACGAGCCTTTGGTTGCTACGTCATTTTTATAGGTGATGGTCATCATCGATGGATCGCCTGAAAAACTATCTCGCCAATCCGAATTGTCTTTATTAACGACAGTATCAATACAGGGATACAGTATCACTCCCCTGGTTAACACATCGACAATTTCACCCTGATTGACAGACCATAATCCGATTCGACCACACGGATAACGCATCAGGACTGTGTTTCGTATACCGCAGCCGTATATATTGTTCGCGTCTTGAACCATATTGACGAACACGGTATTATCTAACATGTTATTCCCTGGCAATTTCGCTCCACTAAAAAGTGGTAAAACTACCTCTATTATTAATACACAAATTAAAAATCTTTTCTTCATATTTATATCATATCTTCATTTTTTATCAAGTTCACCGATTGATTATCCTAATGATTCCACTGGCATCTCTGCTGTTGCAGCAGTTCGGTTCACGGCATCAACAGTTACTATTTTATACGTGTGCGCGACTTTATCTTGAACCTTATCCTCAAACGTAAATGGTATTTTGGTGGTTTGAGGTTTATGATCCACCGTGGCAATTTTTTGATTATCACGCCAGATTTCGTACTTCTGAATGGGCTCGTCTCCTGCATACGCTGTTTGCCATCGTAAGCGGACGAAGCGTTGATCGTTGCGCACTTGATGATCAATCAAAGGCATACGTGGTGCAGTTAATTCTGATTTCGGAAGTGGTGCTTGCTGATCATCTATTATCGGATGTTGGTAATAATTGGTTCTGCCATTTTTTACCACGTTTGCCATTTTCTCGATTTTTCTTCTTTCTTCCACGCTGAGTCCATTGGGAGCAATCTGAGCAGCCGCCATATTTTGAACTAACTGACATTCTTGTGGGTTATCACTGATATGTCCGATGCCAATGATGGCAGTGCCAACACCGGGTGTCGTCAAAGCATACTGGATCAAGTCGCGGCTTGGCAACGTAGGACTGCCAATGGTATGGATAATTTTTTCCGGAGACCACATCCATTTCGCTGGTTTTGTGTACATTGCACCGTCAGCGAACACCTTCATGGCGATGATCCCCATACCCTTTGCTGCCGCAACGGGAATTGCATTATACTGCATATTGAAATACAAACGGTCGTTTGCATTTACCGCTATGAGCATGCCGTTAAGCAAGTTTTGAGTATCCCGCTGCAGCATTTCTATTGCAAAAGCGGCATTTTGGTGAGCGGAAAATCCGATATGGCGAATCAACTTTTCTTCTTTTGGATTCAACCCGGTTAGATTAGTACCATCGCGGTAATCCACAAGCGCGGCAAGTGCTCCGATGTGATCGCGATTGGGTGTCAAATTATTTAATCCCTCATACACAGCATCAACTTCTACCATGCTAGTTAAATTATGTATCAAGACCATATCGAGGTAAGCACCCTTTGGATAAGTACCATTTCCATCTCCAAATACTTGGGTCATGGTTCTCTTAAGATCGGTAATCGCTTTCGAACCAAAGTATCCCTCTGTCCAGTTTCCAAGTCCTTCCCTTTCCCAGCCACCTTTTGCCCAACGGATCATTGTCTTGCTGGTAAGAAATATTGAATTGCGTAATTTTTCGTTGTAACCAGCTTGACCTGGAATCAGATTCAATGCCTTGAAGGCTTCTCCAATCCTCAACTGACTTCTGCCGTACGCATTGGATGTATCGAAATAATTCACCCCTATTTCAAATGCTTTCAGGATGATTTTGACTGGATCTTGACCAACTGGTGTTTGTTCAATAGCGCCTTGACCGCCAAGTCCCAATGTAGTAGCTTCAAAATTCATCAGTCCCATGGAGCGTTTCATAAGATCAGCATTTTTAGTCTTACCGAAAACCAGATTGGGAGCCAGCGAGAGCCCAACGGTAGCAACTGCTGAAGTCTGAATAAACTCACGACGAGAAATCGATTGATATAGTTGATCCATGATAATTCTCCTACATTATTTATTCGTTGGTGCAACCAAACGAATTCGATATACAGCATGCCAACCAGTGATATACAGCGTCTTTCCGTCCTCATCACCCCAACCGCAATTGGTTGTATGCATCGGGGTAGAAATTTTATCAACTAACAATCCGGAAGGTGAGATAACCCACACTCCGGTTGCTCCGGCACAGTACACATTGCCATCGGCATCGACTTTCATCCCGTCAATATCCCGGTTCATGGGGATCGTGTAAAATACTCGTTTGTTGGTGAATGTCGAATCGTTGACAACATCCCATACATATATGGTATGTTTTGGTGAATCATTCGCATACAACCTTTTTTCGTCAGGAGAAAAACAAATTCCGTTCGGCTTGTCGAACGTGCTGTCAATTAATTGCACAGTGCCTGATGTATTTATTCTATAAATTCCACGGAAACCCATGTTCGAGGTATAACCGTAATTTGGATCTGTGAAATATATAGATCCATCAGACTTCACGATGACGTCGTTCGGTGCGTTGAATTCCTTCCCTTGGTACGAAGAGGCTAGGGTAACAATATTTCCTTTTGAATCTTCACGTGCAATCCTGCGTAATCCACTTTGACAGAATACCAAGCGACCCTGCTTATCCAGCGTTAATCCGTTGGAATTATTGGACGGTTTTAAATAAGGCGTCGTGGTTTTTTCAGTCGGTGACCATTGATACATCACGTCGCCACCCACATCGCTAAATAGTAATCTTCCATCTTTCCATAGAGGACCTTCCGCCCATTTGATTCCAGTACTTATTTCTTCAACCTTCGCATCCGCCGGTACGGGCGATTGAGCGATAGCAGAAAAGGGTACAACCAACAACATTAGGCAATAAATAATTTTCATATAATCTCCTTTGTTGTAAATAATGAAAATGCACTTGCTAGTTTTTATGAACCTATGGTTCAGCAAAAAGAAGCAGAAGTACTGTAATTATAAGGTCAGCTTTTTGATCCCCCTAAAATCTCCTTCAAGTCATAGGAATCACCTCCTTCTAAATTTTTAATTGTACGTCTTTGATGTTAAAAAAAGCCTAATCGCTTCTATAACACTTGCAACTAAAGAACTTCTATTTTAGTAACACCGGTGCTTTGAACGGTCAAAGTTTTTTTCCTTTCATCGTAACGGCAATCTTGGTTTTCCTTTCCGTTTATTATTACTTTTTTCGGTTTTGTTTTACTATAAATTTTAGTCGTTGCATTATCTATTGCAGCCTCAATCGTGCATTTCAAATGCGTTGGCGAAACCAACTCTGCCTCCCGGACAAATCCATCACTCGAGCTGATATAAAGATCGCCCAAACCTTTTGCCGAATCATTGCTCATCTCAAGCTCAATCTTTGCGCCTTTTACAAGCCTGCTTGCCGGAATCATGTAACACGGATATTCTTTGTCGTCTATCTTTATCGATCGAATATAAATATTTTCATCGCAGTTATTTCTGGTTTGAACGGTAATGCTTTTATCACCATGGTGAATGACAGTTTTCGAAACAGACGGTGACGTAATAATGTACTGTCCCGTTGGCGATTGTACTGGATAAAGACCGGCCATGGAACAAAGCAGCCATGCAGCATTGCTTGTGTAATGTTCATTCCATCCGTTGTGCGGCGGCTTTGCAACAACATTTTCGAACATCACACCATCCTTAAATAGGGGAATCCATGATTCTCGAAGGATCTTCTGCGCTTCATTCGCTGCGCCGGCATAATACAACATATATGGATAAACATAAGAAAAGTCATTGAACCAGGCTTCATTAGCGCAATAATCGATCATTCTATCAACAAAATTTTCCTGTCCGGGAAGGTCAATCATTCCATAAGGATCGTGCAGAACGCAAAAACTGTAATCCGAGTTGGTGCCTTCAAACAATCCTTGTGGATTTGGATTCCACGTCCAGTTTTTATTATCAATGACGCCCCACTTTTCGTTGCTATCCTTTACACGAAAGACATGATTTTCACTGTCCCAAAGATTCTGGTACGATTTTGCCAGGCGGAGATAATTTTTCTTTTCCTTATGATCATTGTTGGCTTTGGCAAGTATTGCCATGCAATCTGAAGCTGCGGCTAATTCCAGAGTACGCGATACTGGAAATGGGGTGTCGGATGCATGAATTAAATAACCGCGCTTCGAGAGGCTGGCAGGGACACAATTTACATTCTTAAAATTGTCTTTTAAGGCAGAGTAAAGAGCAGGATAATCTGCTTGAATACTGAAAGTATAAGCAGTAGCTGCTACAACAGGCGTATATCTTATATTGAATTTGCCGCCTATTGGGCCGGTGTAAAGACAGGCGTTGCCGCATACAAAACCGTCGCGCTTATATCTTGCAAGATATGTATCCACAACATCGGACATCATTTCTGGATAAACCAGCATAAGAAACGGATAGGTGGCGTGGCTGTTGTCAAATGCACAGCTCTGGTATCCCCCGATGAATTGCCAGAAAGCGCTTGAAGAAACAGTCGTAGGTTTTGTACAATAAGTTGCATAGCATGATCCATCATCGGCGTTAATAATATTTGAATAGATCGAATAAAGCGCCGTATATGCCATGCGTTTGCTGTTTTCCGATCCGTCGATCTCAACCTGACTCAACACCTGTTCCCATGCCTGCTTGCACTTTTGATGTGCGGAATCAAAGTCCGTGAATTCCGAAGTCAGATATTCCTGCGCCCTATCAAAACTGGTAAACGACTCAGCAACCGCTACCGTGACGGTAGATGTATCAAACCGTGCATACATTGCCAGAGCTCCCTCAGCTTCGCTCATGGCATTTCCAATTTTTCCGGAAGGATCAACGGTTCCAAAATCTTTGTACGGTGTGCTGAACTTGATGATGTAATAAGCTCCTATTTTGCCTGGTGCTCCAATGGTTGCCTGAAAAGTTCTGTCGTCAATTCGGGTCACCTTTCTTTCCGTCCATTGGTTAAGTGCTGCCCAGTTTTCAACATGCATTTTGCTAAAATCCACTACAATATTTCTTTTGTGAGTTCTTTCCAGAAATGTGAATCGAAAAATAGAAACGTGAGGTGTTACTGTAATTTCAGCCGCCGTCGCATTCGGTGGTCTTTCAAATTTATATGTTATATTTAATATTGATGGATCACCGGTAAAAGATGACCGCCAATCGTCGTTATCTTCTTTGATTAAGACCGTATCAATACACGGGTAAATCCTCGGCAGCCTCGTCATCACTTCGGCAATTTCTCCGAATTCGGTAGACCAAACACCAACAGTTCCGAGGGGATACCGTATGAAACCAACTTTACTTTGAACGGCATTGCAATATTCAATTTTATCTTGAGCAACAACGGATTGGTTAAATGAAATAATAACCAAAGCTGCCATACAATCAAATAAAAAAGCTTTCATCTTTTTCATTGTCGAATCCTCGTTAATTTTTTCCTACTAATTAATGCTTGAACTAAAGCAAAACTTCATGTCATTTCGACCGAAGGGAGAAATCTGTAAATCCAATATTTGTGTAAAAAACAGATTCCTCACTTCGTTCGGAATGACAGTTCTTAAGAAAAATTGATACTTTTCAGACGAACACTAATTATTTCGTATTACAAAACATTATTTTATAAAATCATCAAAGTAACCCCAGGTCCATTTGATGTCTTTGGCTGTAATGCTTTGCTTGACTGCCATAGACGCAGCCGTTCCAACCAGTTCCCCGGTTCTCATAGACCACGGGATCAATCTGTAGCCATAAAACCAATCATGGGTACAGGAAAGACATTCGCCCGCCAGCAATAGATTATTGATTTTCTTAGGTAAAAAGGCACGGAAAGGGATGTCACATGTGTAAGAGCGCGGCCTATTTTCATCGGTTATCTTCACCCGCATCAGCTCACCCATTTCATTGGTACGCGGCTGAAACCCCGGGCTTGTGTTAAGAGGATCGCCCAGGGTCTTTTTAAAAACAGCATCGGGAAACTTGCTCTCGTTTATAATATCGTCCCGGGTCAATAGATATTCTCCTACGGGATGGCGTCCCTCGCGCAGTGCCATATACGGAGCCATTCCCGAGAGGTAAGCATTTTCAAATCCCGGTACATATTTTTTTAGAAATTTTACCTCCGCGATGTTGAATTTTCTCATTTCTATCTCACCGCGGCTGGCGTCAAAACCGTTTTCAGCCGGATTTAATCCCCAGTGATACGGAATGAAACTCCAAACCAGCATTTCTCCTTTGCCCCGTAGAGCGCACATATTAAGTTGAGGGCAACCGCAATAACCGCCCCAGCCTCCGCCCATAGTGTATTGATACGGCATATAAAGTCCCTCCGGGATGTCTCCCGCGGCTCGAGCCCTGGCAATTGCTGTCCACAATGCCGGATCAGATTTTTGGTATTCAAACAGTTTTTCGTAGTCGACACCGCTGATTTTATACATCAGCGAAAAGGGAACGGGCAAGCCTTTCTCATTCCCGGCGCTCTTGAAAGGCGCTCCGGCTCGCGCCACCACATCGGCGCGCCCGGTCGCGTCAATAAAAATCTTACCCTTTATCGCTTGCCTGCCGGAAGCATTTTCCACGACCACTGCCTCGATACTGTCATCCCCGGATGAATTACGCCGAATCACCGTATCGACGAATAAGGAGCGAAATAAAAGCTTTACGTTTACCTTTTCCAGCATTCGAATCATCACGTACGCGCCATCATCGGGATAAAAATTCATCCTTCCCGATTGATGAACCAGTACATTGTCTTCCAGTTGCGGATACACTTTCCAGGCGTCAAAGAGCCAACCTTCATCGCTGATTCCCTTTACCCATTCCGAATGAAGCGGAAATGTATCTCCCACGCCGGTCGTGCACATATATCCGCTTGTCGCCGCGCCTCCGGGACCGCCAAATCTTTCTATCAGCATAGTTTTAACACCGCTCCTAGCTGCACGCATTGCAGCGCCGAAACCTGCAGGACCGCCACCGACTACAACGACATCAGCCTCCGCAGCAACAGGTATTTGCGTTTCCGGGATTCGAATACTTATGTCGGTGGCGGCCGCTGCTTTCCTCTCTCCTCCTGAAAGTCTTTCAATAAAAATTCCAATACTTGTAAATACCGAAGCGTTTAAAAAACTTCTTCGACTTATCTTTTGCATCATACCTTCTCCTATACCATCGGATGTAAGTTACTTGCTATTCATCCTGGACCGATACAAGTTTAAATATGGAAAGCTTAGTGCAGCGAAGCTGCATACAAAAATTAAAAGAATTTGAACCGCGAATTTCGCTAATTATGCGAATTTATTTTTAATGCCAAGGGTCGGTCACATCAAAAAAACTTCTATGGATGCGGTGCCCGCAGTTTGAATGGTTACAGTTTTCTTTGCCTCGTCATAAGTCCAGGTCTTGTCTTTCTTGCTATTGACAAGCACTTTTACGGGCTTTGTTTTGCTGTAAATCTTTGTTGTGGCATCGATTACTGCCGCTTCAATGACGCATTTCAGCCGGGAATTCGAAACCAGCTCGGCGCTCTGCACGAATCCGTCTGTAGAGCTGATGTACAGGCTGCCCAAACCGAGAGAGGAGTCGCTGGTCATTTCCAGCTCAATTCTGGCACCCCCGATCAGCCTTTGGGCTGGAATCATATAGCAGGGATAGTCTTTCCCATCCACTTTAATCGAGCGGATGTAAATATTTTCCTCTGAATTATTTTTAGCATGGACTGAAATAGCCTTATCACCGTGGTGAATGACCGCTTTCTCGATCGCCGGCGAAGTGATTATGTATTGTCCGGAAGGCGCATTCATCGGATAAAGACCGAGCATAGAGCAGAGGAGCCATCCGGCATTGCTGGTATAGTGTGTTTTCCACGGGTTGTAACCAGGCTTCGGACTCACGCCTTCGTACATAATCCCATCCTTGAATAATGGAATCCAAACATTGCGAAGAATCTTCTGGGCTTCATTCGCAGCGTCGGCGTAATACAGCAGATATGGATAGTTATACTGATAGTCATTGAACCAGGTATCGTTCTCAATATAATTAACCACTCTTTTCACAAAATCTTTTTGCCCCGGCAGATTGATCAATCCGTAAGGATCATGTGGAACCGCGAACATCCAGTCCGCTGTTGTTCCTTCAAAAAGACCTTGAGGATTGGGATTCCAGGTATTGGTCTCATATTCCACGACACCCCAGGAGCCATCCTCATTTTTGACCCGGAATGCCATATGGCTACTGTCCCAAAGGTTGGCATAATTCTTACTCAAACGCAGGTATTTTTCCATGCTCGTTTTATCGCCGTTGGCTTTGGCAAGCATTGCCAAAGAATGTAGACTGGTTGTAAATTCCAGCGTATGTGAGCAGGCTTTTCCGCCGGACGGAGGCTGCGTGATATACCCCAGTTTGGAGAAATTTGCCGGCAGGTATTTTTCATCATCAAAGTTATCTTTTAACGCTTCATAAAGTTTGGAATAATCTGCTTGAATGCCACTGGCATAGGCCTCAGCGATCAGCACAGGGGTAAATCTTATACTAATATGCCCACCAGTCGGGCCGGTGAACAAACCGATGTTGCCGGCGACAATGCCGTCGCGTTGATACCTAGATAAATAGGTATTGACCACATCGGTCATTGTTTCAGGATGACTCAGCATCAGAAAAGGGTACACAGTACGGAAGTTGTCCCAGCAGCAACTCTGAAACCCGCCGATGAATTGCCAGTAGGCGCTTGAGGCAATAGAGCGTGGTCTTGAATAATACTTTAAGTAAACCGAACCATCACTGCCATCGATGATGTTCACTAACATGGAATGAAGAGCACTGTATGCCATACGTTTGCTGTTTTCTGAACCTTCTATTTCAACATGATTTAAAACTTGATTCCATGCCGAAAGACAACGCTGGTGAACATTATCGAAATCAGTAAACTCGGAAGTCAGGAATTCTTCGGCCTTACTCATGCTCGTATACGATCCTGCGATTGCCACTGTAACAGTTGGAGAATCAAAGCGCGCATATATCCCAAGCTTTGTACCCGTTACTTTGATCGCCCCCTCTGTAATAACACCCGAGGAATCAATCGTTCCTGAACCTGTGCAAGGCATACTGAATTTAATAGTGTAATAGGCGCCTATCTTGCCCGGTTCGCCAATGGTTGCTTGAAATGTCCTGTCGTCAATTCTGGTTACTGTTCTTTCTGTCCATTTATAGAGCGCTGCCCAGTCATCCACCCGGTATTTGGTAAAATCAAAAACAAGGTATTTTTCTTGTGTTCCCTCCGGAAATGTTACTTTGAAGACTGACACATGCGGCGTAACCGTAATCGCCGTCTTGGTCGCACCACATGGTTTTTTAGCCTCGTAATTCACGACCAACATCGAAGGATCGCCGCTGATCGAGGCGCGCCAGTCATCTTTCGCACCTTTAACCACTAATGAATTCAGACAGGGATACACCCTGGGAACTAATGTCATAGCGTCTCCAATTTCGCCCTCTTCAGTGGATGTTACGGATACCTTTCCCAGGGGATACCTTAAAAGGCCAACATTACTCTGGACGGCATTACAATACTCTGTATTATCCTGAGCATAAATGGATTGAGTATCACTGGTAGGAAAGATAACAAATAAAATTGCCGCTAAAAACAAAATAGATTTGAAAAACTTCATAAACGATTCCTCTCCATAATTGATAAGCGAATGAAAAGATATTCTTTCATTAAATTTAAAATGAGTAATAAAGAATAATTTTCTCATTTTTTAGCGATTGTAATAACAAGAAAAAGACAAAATTGATCTAAACATCGTCTCAGATCGTGTTTGATCGTGCTTGCGATTCAATAAAAATCGAAACTCTTCATTTAACTAAACAATTACGAAATATTTAAAAAACAGGGCATCCTCAGATGCCCTGTATAATGATTGATCACAAAGAAAACTTAACGCATCAAGGTCATTTTCTTTGTCACTGTTTTGGAATCAACACGCAGCTTGTAGAAGTAAATGCCAGAGGCGAGGCCATTGGCTTCAAACCGAACATTGTGTTCGCCTGCATCCATTTTCTCATTCTTCAGTGCGGCTACTTTCTGACCCTGGATATTATAAACATCCAGTTGAACATGCGCCTTTGCAGGAATCGAGAAAGAGATTAATGTCGATGGATTGAACGGATTCGGATAGTTCTGGTCCAATTCAAATCCAACTGGCACCGTTCCAGGCTTTTGTTCAACACCTGTCGGTGTATCAAATCCCATCGCCCAGTTAATTGACGCCAGCCACAATTTGAAGCCGTCGCCGGTGAAGTTGATATAGCCATTGTCATACCAGACAGCGAAGTAACGCCGGCCCGCCGCTGTTGTCCCGTCCGCCAACTCATCGCCCGCTTCGTAGGCGAACATGGCGCCATAAATCCGACCGGCATCGCCCTCCTCGCGGATATATTCAGCAATGACAAGGGCGTCTCCCCCGGGGACCATCTCATGGCTATAAAGCGTCGAATCAGCGCTCCACTTAATCACGCCGGTCAATCCGGCCGCGAGATAGTGATCTTCCTCATAGATTTCGATGTTGCGTATGGGTACGTCCGTCGTGGACTGATATACAGGATCGCCTCCAGGGTTGGGAAGCGTCATGCCCATCTCGTCCGTGGCTTTGCCTTCCATTATCAGTACGGGAATGGTTACATCTTTGAACTTACCATCCACAGTTCCTGAACTGGTGCTTGACGATATATAGACAAATTTCTTCCCATCTGCATCACTTGCAGTTGCGTCCGCATCAGTAACCGCTGTGACATTAAAACCCATATAGGTCAGTTGATGAACAATCGCTGAATCGCTGGCAAACGCCCCGGCATACACAAACAGCACGTCGTCAGAGTATGCTGGATTTTTGTCCAGTTCGCACGCCCAGTTAATTGACGCCAACCATAATTTATAGCCATCGCCCGTGAAATTGAGATAACCATTGTCATACCAGACAGCGAAGTAACGCCGGCCCGCCGCTGTTGTCCCGTCCGCCAACTC
>Ga0209636_10001438_pt1 | contig 24051 bp, 21 predicted proteins | sample DeeMarSWOR152_54_FD_187464 | JGI IMG/M metagenome (GOLD analysis project Ga0209636, IMG submission 187464) | Marine sediment microbial communities from White Oak River estuary, North Carolina - WOR-1-52-54 (SPAdes) (version 2) | ecosystem: Environmental > Aquatic > Marine > Intertidal zone >...
CCGACGGGTCCCCCCTCCGCTACGGTGGCTCGAGGACGGCATCCAGGCCGCCCAAAAGAGGATGTCACAAGAATAGTTGCGTTAATATTAGACTATCGTCCGTTTCTCCTCTTTGACGACATTCAAGACGATATGGGTTACTGTCCGGTCAACATACTTCTTGGAGAGCACGTTCTTGATGAAACTGTTAAGGTCTTCTCGTCCCTCGAAGCGGCCGATGATCAACGAATCCCAATCTCCCGTAATGTCATAAACGGCCACAGCCCGAGGATCGGCCGCGATCTCTTCCTGAGTTTCCAAAAGCTGTCCCTGGGAAATGCGGAGGGCAATAATCGCAATGAGTTCATAACCGAAGTATTCAGGTTTGACAACTGGGATATAACCTTGAATAACACCAGATTCTTCAAATTTTTTTATCCGGTGGATAATTCCGGTGACCGAAGTTCCCACCTCTCGGGCAATTTCTCGAAAGCTTTTTCGAGCGTTCCTGTTAAGGACGCGAATAATCTTTCTATCCAGATCATCTACCATACCAAGCCTCCTGACAATCGTATTCTAATAAATCATAATTAATAACATTTGAAATATATTTGAAAAAAATACTTGACAATTATATCATATTAGCGTAAATAATAATACTATTGTAAAATCATGTTTGAGCTGCCCTTGGCTTTAAATCATATGAAATTGATGTTGCCTGGTCAAATCCAGACAAAATCTTCTGTCCGCTAAGGAGGAACAATGGATCACACATCTCCAGCTCCCATCAAGGCTTTCGGTTATGAAAGCGAAGAAGAGGTCTTGAAGACGGTTTTGGATCCCCCAAACAGGATCGAGTTTGTGAGGATTCATTTCCCGGATATTCTGGGAAGACCTATGGATTTCGCGATTCCTGGCACGGAATTGGAATCTGCTTTTTTGGACGGGAAGGGATTCGATGGATCATCTGTGGAAGGATTTGTTCGGATCGAGGAGAGCGATCTGGTGATCAAACCCGAACCTCGAACATTCAGAGTTTTCCCCTGGGAATACAAAGGATTTCGTGATCAGACCTGGTGGAGAGAGGCCATCATGTTTGGAGACATTTTCACTCCTGAAGGAAAGCATTATGAGGGAGATACCCGGTACGTCCTGAAAAAGATCTTGGAGAAAGGGAGGAATGAATTTGGTATTGAGGAAATCAAAGTCGGCCCTGAACTCGAGTTTTTCTTGTTTCCCGACGACAAGACAGCCGTCCCGATGGATGTGGGCGGATATTTCTTCAGCGGACGTCATGGGGGAATCCGGAAGGAAATTCAGCTTCTCCTCAGGAAAATGGGCATCGATTCGGAATATGACCACCACGAGGTGGCCAACGGTCAGCATGAAATCGACTTGAAATATCTCAATGCTCTGGAAATGGCCGATGTCTGTATGCTCTTCCGCTACATGACTAAAAAGGTCGCCAGGATGCACAACCTCCATGCCACGTTCATGCCCAAACCCTTGAACGGTCAGAATGGGAGCGGGATGCATGTCCATCAATCCCTCTGGAAGAACGGCAATAACATATTTTTCGACAAGAAGGATGCTTATCACCTCTCGGAAACCGCCCGTCTGTACATGGCTGGTTTGATGAATCACGCCAGAGAAATCTCTGCTGTCCTCTCCCAATGGGTCAATTCCTACAAACGCCTGATCGAAGGTTACGAAGCTCCGGTTTACATTGCTTGGGGCCAGAGAAATCGCTCGGCCTACATTCGCGTTCCCGAGTATCTTCCCGGAAAAGAGCTGGCGACCCGCATCGAGCTCCGCTGCCCTGATCCTGCCTGCAATCTTTACTTAGCCATGGCCACGATGTTTGCCGCTGGGATGGACGGCATTAAGCATAATTCTAAGTTACCCGATCCAGTCGAAGAAAATATCTACAAAATGAGCAACTCTCGACAGAAAAAACTGGAAATCAAAACCCTCCCCCGAAACCTCGAAGAAGCCGCCAAGATCATGCAAAAAAGTCAGCTTCTAAAGGATACATTGGGTGAGCATATCTTCCATACCTTTCTGGCTAACAAACAGTGGGAGATCCAGGAATACAGGCAGAACGTCTCCGAGGAGTTCGATAAACAGGTCAGCGACTACGAAATCCGCAAATACCTCCCTTTTCTGTAGAGCTAGGAAAGGCAACTAAGGATAATTTTCCCCCATCCAACACCAGGCGGCTCAGCCTGTGCCCGCGAAGCTTGTGCCTGCGCAAGCAGGTAGCGGGTAACGGACAGGGCCTCTCCTTCATTTTCTCTGCCCACGCTCTATCTATACCCCTCTCTCAGAAATGGAGATGCTTGACAGCGGAAATTTCTTGACAAGTTTTGAACATATCTGTTATAAAGTTTCGTTAATACTGTGTTTCAATATTTTTAAATAAAACACTGATTTAAGTGAAGGAATCATAAATACTATATACTTTAAAAATACCCATCTCTTAACCTGATTCAGGTTATTCCGCGCCCAAGATTCCTTCCAGTATCTACGGCTATGAGTTCATTCAACGATATACTCAAGATAAGCCCAGGTCTCCTTCTTCAGGGACGGCTTTCATAATAAATGTGAAATTGGAGGAAAACCTGTGAATGTCGAAACTCAAAAGGTTAAAGAGCTAATAGAAAAACATAAAAGCCAGAGGAGAGCCCTGATAGCCATTCTTCAAGATATCCAAGCTGAGTTTAACTATCTTCCTCCAGAGAGTCTGCGGTTTGTATCAGAAACCCTGAATATTCCCCTCATCGATATAATGGGAGTGGCGACATTCTACCGATCTTTCAGTCTAGAGCCGAGAGGAAAACATCTTGTTACTGTTTGTATGGGAACGGCTTGTCATGTTAGAGGTGGACTGAAGATATTAGATGAATTCGAAAAAAAACTGAACATCCGGCCAGGTGAGACAACACAAGATGGCCATTTCAGCCTGGAAACTGTTGCCTGCCTGGGCTGCTGCGCAATCGGTCCTGTTGTCGTGGTCGACGATGATTACTACGCCCAGACTAATATCCGAAAAGTTGATTCGATCATAAAAAAGTACATGAAAAAAGAGAAAAAAAATGAAGAACATAAAAAAAATTAGATCGATTACTGAATTAGAGCAGACCATAGCCCATGAAGTTCAGAAGACAAAATCCCAGACAAAACCGATTTTGACAGTTTCAGCCGGAACCTGCGGACGTGCCCGAGGCTCGATGAAAGTGATTGGATCTTTAGAAAAAGTCATTAAAAAAGAAAATCTTGAGGATAAAGTCCAAATAAAGGTCACTGGCTGTCATGGGTTCTGTGAGGCTGAACCCAACATCATCCTCCAACCCCAGGATATATTTTACCAAAAAGTCGAGCCGAAAGATGCCAAGGATATCGTTTTATCAACCGTACTGGAAAACAGAATTCTTGACCGTCTCCTCTATCTTGAATCAGCCACAGAAATTAAGGCTCTCAATGAAAATGAGATCACTTTCTACAAAAAACAGAAGCGTGTTGTCCTCGGAGATAACGCCCTTATCGATCCTACAGACATTCATGATTATCTCTCTACGGGAGGATACAGTGCCCTTGGGCAGGTTCTTTCAGAAGGCGATCCAGAAAGTGTAATAAAACGTGTGAAACGATCTGGCTTGAGAGGAAGGGGGGGAGCAGGCTTCCCCACTGGAAGAAAATGGGACTTTGCCAGAAGGGCCAAAGGGGACTCTAAATACATCATCTGCAATGCTGACGAGGGCGATCCTGGTGCCTACATGGACCGAAGCCTGATGGAAGGGAATCCTCACCGAGTCTTAGAGGGAATGATTATCGGTGCCTACGCTATTGGAGCCCAAGAAGGCTATATTTACATCCGTGATGAATATCCTCTCGCCCTTCGGCATATTACCTTAGCCATCGCTCAGGCGGAACAGATGGGACTGCTGGGAAAGAATATTCTAGGAAGTGGTTTCAACTTGAGTATCCATATTTCTAAAGGTGCCGGAGCTTTTGTCTGCGGTGAAGAAACAGCTTTGATTGCCTCCGTAGAGGGAAAAGTGGGAGAACCTCGTCAGAGGCCCCCCTTTCCAGCCGTAAAAGGATTGTGGAAAAAACCAACCAATATCAACAACGTGGAGACTTGGGCCAACATTCCGATCATCATCCAAAAAGGCCCGGAATGGTTTTCGCAGATTGGCACCAACGGCAGCAAAGGAACAAAGATATTCTCTCTTGTCGGAAAAATCAATAATACAGGATTAGTAGAAGTTCCCATGGGCATAACCTTGAAAGAAATTATTTTTGACATAGGGGGAGGGATTCCTGATGACAGAGAATTCAAGGCTGTCCAGACGGGAGGCCCTTCAGGGGGATGCATCCCCAAAGAAAAACTAGACCTGCCGATTGACTATGAGAGTCTAACCCAAGCTGGATCCATCATGGGTTCAGGGGGAATGATTGTTATGGATGAGAAAACCTGTATGGTTGATATTGCCAAGTTTTTCTTGAATTTCCTCCGCGACGAGTCCTGTGGAAAATGTCTCTCCTGTCGAGAGGGAACCCAGCGGATGTGGGAAATCGTCAAGGATATTTCCGAGGGAAAAGGAAAAAACGGAGATCTCGAGTTGCTCGAATCCTTGGCCCTGGCCGTTAAAGACGCATCCATGTGCGGTCTTGGACAGACAGCAGCAAATCCGGTTCTCTCTACACTAAGATATTTTAAGGAAGAATACGAAGACCATATCAAACACAAGAAGTGTCCCGCGCTTGTTTGTAAAGAAATTGTTTCATCTCCTTGTCAATACATCTGCCCGATTGACCAAGAGGCCTCCGTTTATATTGCCCTTATCGCTCAAGAAAAATTTGAAGAAGCACTGAAAATCATCATCAAGGACAACCCATTGCCTTCAGTATGCGGCCGCGTTTGTCACCATCCCTGTGAGAACGTATGTCGAGCAGGGGAAAGTGGAGAACCTATTGCTATTCGCTCCTTAAAACGATTCATAATGGATTGGGCCCTCGAGAAAGGCTACCAACCTCATATCAATCAACAAAGGTCTGACAATAATACCAAGATCGCCATCATTGGCGCTGGGCCTGCGGGGCTCACAGCCGGTTATCTCTTGAATCAGAAGGGATATGCCGTGACAATCTTCGAATCCTTGTCTGTCTTGGGAGGATTGCTCGCCATCGGCATACCAGAGCACAGATTACCTAAGGCGTTATTAAATTCAGACATCGAAAACATCATCCAGTCTGGAGTTCACATTGAAACGAACAGAGCCTTGGGTCGGGATTTTTCTATCGATGATCTTTTCCAAAAAGGGTATAAAGCTGTTTTCATCGCCACAGGAGCTCATCAGCCAATGAAGCTGAATATTTCAGGTGAAAACGCGAAAGGTGTTATCCAGGCCATGGATTTGCTTAAATCTGTAAATTTAGGCGAAGATGTGAAGCTTGGCGAAAGAATAGGAATTATTGGTGGGGGAAATGCTGCTATTGATGCGGCTCGAGTCTCGATAAGAAATAAAAAATGCAAAAAAGCGACTATCCTCTACAGAAGAACGAGAAAGGAAATGCCTGCCTTTGAAGAAGAAATCGAAAGCGCTCTTGAAGAAGGAGTGGATATTCAATTCTTGGTTGCACCTATAAAAGTCTTAACCCAGAGTGGAAAAGTGGCTGGAGTGGAATGTATCCGGATGAAATTAGGCGATCTAGATTCCAGCGGAAGACGAAGACCCATCCCTATTGAGGGCTCTGAATTTGAGGTAGAATTAGACACGCTTATACCGGCTATTGGTGAAAGACCCGATATTTCATTTCTTGGAGATAAAAGTCAGCTAAAAATTTCAAAATGGGGCACTGTAGAAGCCGACAATGAGTCACTTTTGACTAGTCGAGAAGGAGTTTTTGCTGGAGGAGATGTTGTGACAGGTCCTAAAACCGTCGTCGAAGCCATCGCCGCGGGAAAAGCAGCGGCTGAATCCATCGATAAGTACCTTACAGGGAAAAGAATGGATAAGGAATATAAGCTGAACAGACCCTCCATCTATGTCGAACCTGTAGAACTCACAGAAGAAGAGATAGAAAAGGCAACACGACCTAAGATGCCAAAGCTGAAACCACAAGCAAGACAGCATAACTTTAAGGAAGTTGAACTGGGATTAACGAAAGAAATAGCTATCAAAGAAGCAAGGCGATGTCTAAGATGTGAGTTGGAAACCGAAGAAGGTAAAATGGCAATAGGATGGAAAAAATGATCAACCTAATATTAAATGGATTAGAAGTCAAGGCGGAGGAGGGCTGGACCATCCTCGAGACAGCCAAATTCTACGGACTCGAAATCCCAACCCTTTGTTATAACGAAGGGCTTAGCCCCTACGGAGGCTGCCGTCTTTGTCTGGTTGAAATCGGTGAAAAGCCAAACACCAAGCTTGTTTCTTCCTGCACTTATCCGGCAGAGGAAGGGCTCATGGTCAGGACGGATACGAAGAGAGTGATCGAGGCCCGGAGAATGATGATCGAACTGATGCTGTCCATCGCGCCCAACTCGAAAACGATCCAAGATTTAGCATCTAAATTTGGAGTGACTCAGGTCCGATTCAAAGTCAGGAACGAAGAATGCATCCTCTGTGGTTTATGTGTCCGGATGTGCAAGGAACAGATGGATGGACGGGCCATCGGATTTCAAAACCGGGGGTACAAGAGAAAAATTTCAACTCCCTTCGACATCCGTTCCGAAGAATGCCGCCTCTGCGGTGGCTGTATATACATCTGCCCTGCCTGTCAACTCAGATGCCAGGGACCACAAGCCGAAACAGCTGTGTGCAATGCTTGTCTGACCATGGAACCGACCTGCTTGGACAAATATGATGAACTGCAATGCTGGATGTACGATGCCGGACGCTGTGGTTCCTGCGTTCAGGAGGAACATCCGGAAGCAAAGCAGGAGGAATCCAGTTTAAAGAAAACAAATGAAGATGCTTGAGCTTGTGGACTATAAAAAAGCACTCATTAGGAGGTAATCATAATGGCTTATACAAGACTTAACAGAAGTGCTGCTACCTTAACCAAGAATAGAACCGAAGGTTCTATCAGCCCCTTTAGTGGAATGTGTGTCACCTGTGTTGATGGCTGTATCGGTATGTGTGAGATAGGAAAATCTGCCTACAGGGGACCAGAAGTTCTCTATCCCCAGCCCTTCGGGATCATCACCGCTGCTTCTGAAAAAGAATACCCGGTGGATCTTTCTAATTTCACCATCTTGGGAACTGCGGTCGGTGCCCAGGGTGTGGAAGCCGATCCCGACAAAGCCACCTTTCCAAAGGTTTCTACTGAAACTGCCATCGGACAAGACAAAGGGATCAAACTCAAAGTCCCTTTCATCATTCCAGGCATGGGATCAACGAACGTAGCCAAACAGAATTGGGAAGGATTGGCCATCGGGGCTGCCATCACTGGATCACTCCTCACCATCGGGGAGAATGTCTGCGCGATGGATGATGAATCTGAGATCAAAAACGGGAAAATAATCCGCTCCCCGGATATGGAAAAACGCGTTAGACTCTTCCAAGACTGGCAAGCGGACGGCTATGGGGCTGTGGTTGTCCAAGCCAATGTCGAAGATACGAGACTGGGTGTGCAGGAATACGTGATCGATAAATTAGGCGTGAAAGTCGTCGAGTTGAAATGGGGTCAGGGCGCTAAGGATATCGGTGGCGAGGTCAAGATCAAGAACCTCGAAAAAGCGCAAGAGCTGAAGAGAAGAGGCTATATTGTCCTGCCAGACCCTGACGACCCTGAAGTGATTGAGGCTTTCGAGAAAGGAAGTTTTAAGGAGTTTGAGAGGCATTCACGCCTTGGAATGGTGGAAGAGGAAAGCTTCATGCAGAGAGTAGAAGAATTGAGGAAAGCCGGCGCCAGGTATGTTTTTCTCAAAACGGGAGCCTACAGACCTGCAGATTTAGCCCGGGCCGTTAAGTACGCCTCCAAAGCCAGGCTCGATCTCCTGACCGTCGATGGCGCTGGAGGTGGCACAGGGATGAGCCCCTGGCGGATGATGAACGAATGGGGTATCCCGAGTGTGGAAATCTGGTCACTCCTGTACAAATATCTCCGCCAGCTCGATGAAAAGGGTGAGTATATCCCTGATGTCGCTGCGGCTGGAGGAATCACGTTTGAAGACCAGATCTATAAAGCTTTGTCTCTTGGGGCCCCTTATTTTAAAGTCGTCGGGATGGCCAGAGGACCGATGGCGGCAACCATGGTTGGAAAGACCATCGGCAAAAGAATCGCAGAGGATCAGATTCCTGTCTACGTGGAGCGTTTCGGGGATAAAGTCGAGGAAATATTTGTGAGTGCAACGGAGTTAAAGCACCAGTTTAAAGAGAGATTCAACGATATTCCCACAGGGGCGATGGGCCTTCACGGTTATTTCAAGAGACTCGCCCAAGGATTGAAACAGCTCATGGCCGGTAATCGCAAGTTCAACCTATCCTACATCACGCGGGATGACATTGCCGCTCTGACTCAGGATGCAGCCAGGATCAGCGGGATCCCGCTGGTCACAGAAATCGATAAAGAAGAAGTCGAGAAAATTCTCAACAGCTAAGATCTGGCAATTCACCTTATACGTGATGCTAGATGAATATAATTCATTCTGCTCGATGGACTGGGATTATGACTAAGCCTACGTTCGGAGCCCAGAATTTTGAGACAAGTCCATCTTTGATCCGAATTATTAATCCAGGCCAGCCGTCGAATCTGAATTATGTCCGATCTGTCTTTTTGTGAAAGACAGATTAGCGAGGATGGACGGGAGACACTTTGTAACAGGACCCCATCCTAAAAAATAAGCATATCCAATTCCGGGATACGAGAACAAATGAAGGATGGACAGGTGTAATGAAGACGAGGCCCTGTCCGTCTGAGCCGCATTGTGGTGGGTGGGAGGGTCTTCGGCGAAGATGGATTGGGCCTCGCATTTAAAGGGCTTATCCAATAACATCTTAATCACGGATCCTGTGCCCGCGAAGCTTGTACCTGCGGAGCCTGCACCTGCGCAGGCAGGTGCCTGGACCTGCGAAAGCAGGTGGCAGGTAGCGGGTATTGTAGATGCCTACTTTACGCTTTACCCTTCTCTCCGGTTATGTTATAAATACCTCTGGTTTAGAATGAGTATCGTCACCATCGTCATCGGTATATTCGTCCTGCTTTTTGCGGTTACTGTTCACGAAGCCGCCCACGGCTGGGCCGCAAATAAATTCGGAGACCCGACAGCCTACGCTATGGGCAGGGTAACCCTTAATCCTTTAGCTCACATCGATCCCATCGGGACAATCCTCTTTCCCATAATCCTGATCATCCTCAACTTTCCCGTGTTCGGATGGGCCAAACCTGTCCCCGTCAACCCCCTCAACCTCAAGAATCCAAGGAAGGACAACCTTTGGATATCGGCGGCTGGTCCTTTCTCCAACCTGTCTGTAGCTGCATTTGCCTTGTTGGGGATTATCTTCTTGAAGCTTTTGAATCCGAACGTCGCCTTCTTCCTGCGCAATTTTCTCCTCGGACGCGGAGCTCTCCCCCGGGGTTTTTACCCCCTAGAGGGCTTGGCTTTGATCCTGTTTTACGCCGTCCTGATCAACACCTACCTGGCCGTGTTCAATCTCATCCCCGTCCCGCCTCTGGATGGGAGCGGAGTGCTTTCCGGCCTTCTCTCTGAGGAAGCCGCTGTTAAGTACGAACGGATCCGACCCTTTGGCTTCATCATCGTCCTCGGGCTTATCTATTTAGGGCTTTTGAACCTCATCATCCAGCCCATCCAATTCATCATTTACTCGATTATGTTTATGTAACACATATGAGGAAAGAGGCGTGAAAACAGTTCTGAGCGGGATGCGGCCAACCGGGCCTCTCCATCTTGGCCACTTGGCCGGCGCACTGCGAAACTGGATTGCTCTGCAGGATAAATACCGCTGTCTGTACACCATCGTCACCTGGCATGCTTTGAGTTCGGAGTACCAGAATCCCAAATCGATCCGTCAGTACATATTCGATTATGCAGCCAACTGGCTAAGCATCGGGCTCGACCCGGAGAAAAGTGTCATCTTCGTTCAATCTGAAGTCAAAGAACATGCAGAGCTCCACCTCCTTCTCTCGATGATCATCCCCCTCCCCTGGCTCCAGAGAGTGCCGACCTTTAAAGAGATGCAGAGAGAGCTGCCGGATAAAGATCTCAACACCTACGGATTTTTGGGATATCCTGTTCTCCAGACAGCGGATATCATCATCTACAAGGCGGAAGTCGTTCCTGTTGGTGAAGACCAGGCCTATCATCTCGAGCTGGCCCGGGAGATCACCAGACGTTTTAACCGTCTGTACGGACCTGTTTTTCCCGAACCCAAAATCCTTCTCACCCAGGTTCCCAGACTGGCCGGAACGGATGGGCGTAAGATGAGCAATTCCTTCGGCAACGCCATTTATATCAAGGACACACCGGATGTGATCCGGGATAAGATATCCACCATGGTCACCGACACTCGGCGGAAAAGGCGCCAAGACTCGGGGGAACCGGATGACTGTCCTGCTTTCACTCTTCATAAGGCCTTCGTCCCGGAAGAAGACAGAAAGCCATTAGAGCAGGGATGCCGGACGGCCGGGATCGGATGTTTGGAGTGCAAGACAGTTGCGATCGAACACATCATTCAGGCCTTGACTCCGTTCTGGAAAAAGAGAGAAGAGTTTGAAAAGAATCCCCAGCTTGCCTGGGATATTCTCGAAGAGGGGAATAAAAAGGCTCGCCAGGTAGCCCAAAAAACTATGGAAGAGGTCAGATCCGCTATCGGTTTATAGGAAGAACAGAGCGATTCGTTCTATGGATGTGAGACAAAGCTACCAGGTTAACCTGGAATTCTTCCAGGGCCCCCTCGACCTCCTCCTTTTCCTGATCAAAAAGCAAAAAATCGATATTCATGACATTCCCATCGCCACGATCACCAAAGAGTACCTCGAATACCTCCATCAAAAGGACAGGATCAACCTGGACCGTGAGGCGGAATTTCTGCTGATGGCGGCCCTCCTCATCTACATCAAGTCTCAAATGCTCCTGCCTGAAGAAAAACCTGAGCTGGAGGAAGATCCTCGTCAAAGGCTTGTCGATCGACTTTTGGATTTCCAGAAAATAAAGGCCCTGAGTTTCCTGTTGGGGGAAAAAGAGGAAGAAGAGCTCAAAAAATGGAAACGCATCTACATCCCCTCGACTCATCCGGATGAAGAAGAAGAGCTGGAGGATATTTCCCTCTTCGACTTGGCTGAGGCATTTTTCTTACTCATGAAACGGAAAGAGAAAGAGGATGTACACCTCATCAGAGGAAAGGAATACACCGTCGAGGAGAAGATGAGGGAAATCATCTCCCTTCTGGAAGACAAAGGCTATCTTGATTTCTTCGAGTATTTCTATAACCATACTTCTCTTCAGGAATCTTTTGTCTCCTTTTTTGCCCTGCTGGAACTGATCAAGGCCAGGATTGTTTTAGCGGTCCAGGAGACGCTCTTCCAATCGATCAAGGTTTGGCTCCAGAAAAAACCAAGGACCTCATTTATAAGATGAAAAACAGGCTTAAAGAACTCATCGAATCTCTTATCTTCGTTTCTTCAGAACCCTTAACCCTAGAAAAGATCAAGGGCGTCCTCGAGGAATTCTCGGAAACAGAAATAGAGCAGGCCATCCAAGATCTTCTGGAAAGCTACACATCGAACGAGAGGGGGATCCAGATCACACTCTCGGCGGGAGGTTATCTCTTCTCCACCAGGCCCGAGTTTGATGCCTATATCAGGCGCCTTCTCCAAACCGAAAAACGAAGCCGGCTTTCCCGAGCGGCTCTCGAAACCCTTTCGGCCATTGCCTACAACCAGCCCATTACTCTGGCTGAAATCTCGGCCATTCGGGGGGTGGACTCAACCCATACTTTGAAGGTCCTCCTTCAGAAAAAGCTGGTCAAGATTGTCGGGAGAAAAAAGAGCCCTGGTAAGCCCCTCATCTACAGGACCACCGACCGTTTTCTGACTCATTTTGGGCTGAACAATATCAAGGATCTTCCTTCCCAAGAGGAAATATCAAAAATCATGGAGGAGGAAACCCCAGTTGAGGAATAAACGATTCATCCCTAGACTGAACATCTATTTTCTTCTCTGGACTCTCCCCATTTTCCTGTTTACCCTTGACTTCCAAACCGAAAAGACAGCCCCCCTCCCATCTGTTACGGACCGTCATCAACCTCACAATTTCGTGGGCAAATCCGGAATGGTCGTCGCCGCCCATCCCTTGGCTGCCCAGGCAGGGCTGAAGCTGCTCAAAAAGGGAGGGAATGCTGTCGATGCAGCCGTAGCGACAGCCGTGACTCTGAATGCTGCTGAGCCCTTTGCCTCGGGAATCGGCGGGGGTGGATTCATGGTCATCTATCTTGCCCAAGCCAAGAAAGTGACCGTGATCAACTACAGAGAAAAGGCTCCCTCCCGAGCTTTCCCTGAGATGTTTTTCTCCGAAGGCAAGCTCAAAAGTGAGTGGAAAAGGACTCATGGCCTGGCTGTGGCTGTACCTGGAGCGCTGGCGGGCTGGACATATGCCCTAAAAAAATTCGGGACAAAGCCTCTCAGCGAAGTCGCCGAAGAGGCGATCGCCATCGCTGAAAGGGGTCTCACGATCAGCCAAACATTCAGTGCCATCAACAAAGACGAGTACGAAAAGTTGATCCTGAATGATGGAGAAGAAAGCTGTTATCTCAACCACGGTCTTCCGTATGAACCTGGCGATACCTTCAAAAACCCGGATTTAGCCAAGACCCTGAAGACACTCGTCCTCAAGGGAAGCGAAGAATTTTACAAAGGGGATATTGCCAGAAAAATTGTCAAGGCTGTCCAAAACAAGGGTGGAGTCATGACCTTGGAAGACCTGGCTCGATACGAGCCCGTAGAACAGGAACCCTTGGTTGGAAGATATAAAGATTTCACTCTCTGCACCCTCTTTCCCCCAGGATCTGGCGGTCTCCACATCATCCAGCTGCTCAACATTGCCGAGAACTGGCCTCTCAAACAATGGGGACCAAACAGTCCGCTCTACATCCATCACTTCAGCGAAGCCCTCCGCTTCGTTTTTGCTGACCGCGCCCGATATCTGGGAGACCCTGAGTTTATGAACATCCCTGTCCAAAGCCTTCTTTCCAAGGCCTATGCCTCTGAGATCGCTTCAAAAATCCAGCCCGATCGCCTCCTGAATTCGTACCCGTCCGGGTCCTTCGACGAACGAAAGGATGAAACAGAGAACACCACCCATCTCTGTGTCATCGATAAAAACGGAAACATCGTTTCTCTGACCCAATCCATCAATCACTTCTTCGGGTCCGGTATTGTTCCTGAACAGACGGGGTTTCTCCTGAATAATCATATGGATGACTTTGCTAACGATCCCGACTCGATCAATGCTCCACGTCCCGGTCGGCGTCCAGTGAGTTCGATGGGGCCTCTTATTCTCTTCAAGAAGCAAGAGCCTTTCCTCGTCCTCGGTTCCCCGGGAGGAACGAGAATTTTCCCTTCGCTGACCCAAATCATCCTGAACATCGTGGAATTCGGGATGTCTCTGGATGAAGCCATCGAAGCGCCCCGATTCTTCACCCATTCCTCCCAAGGTCAGGCTCGAGAAGTGCACGTCGAATCTCGTATTCCCTCCTCTGTCATCCAATCCCTCGAGGGTATCGGGCATAAGGTGATAATAAGACAAGCCTACGATAAATATTTTGGGGGTGCTCAGGGTTTGCTCATCCTCAAGGAGAAAAACCTCATCCTCGGCGGAGCCGATTCAAGAAGAGATGGGTCCGGGGCTGGGTACTAAACCAAGAAAGGAATGATGTGAATCGATGAAAAAAATCATGCTGATGATCATTATTTTTAATCTCTTCAGCAATGTGTTGGCTCAAAATGTCGAAGAATCCCTGCCCTCTTTCGAGCAGCCAATCCTGATCACTTCTGCAGGACAGAGTGCTGAAGTCCAACTGGCCTCTGTCCTGGCCAAAAGAGCAGGACTCGAGGCCACCCTCTCGAAATTGGCCACTGTTGAGGAGTTGACGGACAAGAAAACGCTTGTCCTGGTTATCGGGGCCAGCCTCAAAGGACTGGGAGCCGCAGGACTGGATGTGGACGAAGAGAAGAAAAGAGTCCGCTCCTTGATTGAGGAAGCCCAGGCCCAAGACATCCCTCTGCTCTGTCTTCATCTTGGAGGAGGGGCCCGAAGAGGCCAACTGACCGATGATCTCATCACAAGCTTTCTTCCTTCTGCCCAAATGGTTATTGTCCTCGAATCGGGAAACCAAGATGGCCTGTTTACCAGAATCTGTGAAGAGAACAACATCCCTCTGATTGCAATTGAAAAAACGATCGATGTCCTCGATCTGCTGAAGCGCATCTTCCCCTCGAAGGGAGCGGAGCGCCCGGAGTCCATGCCTTGGGAGACGATAACTGAAGTTCAGACGGGCTCAAGGGCTTCTTTTGGACTGGGCTCGGTCTGACCATGACCCGGAATATGGCGTGAGGAGCTTGAAGCAGCGGGATTGACGAGCCAGGAGCTTCTCGATCCGGAGTTCATCGAAATGTTTTCCTCCTCACGAGACTCTAATCAAGGGATAGCCTGGTGGCCATCCTTATTCATCATGGTCAGGAGACAAACAAAAGTTGCCTGAATATCTGGTCTTCCTCCTGATGGTCGCCATTTTTGCCCTTCTGGCCATGATTCTCAAGGTTCCTATCGGTGTCTCTCTCGCTCTTTCGGCTCTGGCTGGATCCCTTCTCGGAGGCGAGGGAATCGCTCTGCGTCATCTCATCGAGGGGAGTTTCGGCTACTTTGACACCATCCTGATCATCGTCACCGCCATGATCTTCATGAAAGTGCTTCAAGCCTCGGGCATCCTGGATACGGTCACCTCTCTGCTGTTGAAGACCTTTTACCGGAGGAAATTCTCTCTGCTGCTGACCGTCATGTTCCTGGTCATGTTTCCTGGAATGATCACCGGATCATCGACAACAGCTGTTTTGAGTACTGGAGCGCTGGTGGCGCCGGTCCTGATGAAACTGGGTCTTTCCAGAGTCAAAACTGCGGCCTTGATCGCTATGGGAGGGATCTTAGGGATGATCGCCCCTCCTGTGAACATCCTAGTGATGATCATGGGAGGGGGAGTGGATATGCCCTACGTGGGGCTGACCCTCCCCCTCCTCATCATCGTCGTGCCTCTCGCTCTTGTCATCTCCCTCTGGTTGGGCTACAGAGACATCAAGACCATCGGTTTCGATCAGATGACAGCTATCTTGCCAGAATCTTTTTCTCGAACATTCGGGTTCCGTCTGTATCTCCCTTTGATCATCGTTCTCTTTTTGATGCTGGCCCAAAGCCTTCTCATTAAAATCATGCCTGATCTTGGCATTCCGGCTATTTTTTTTATAGGAAGCTTGGCCGGCCTTTTCTGCGGCCGCCGTTTCAATTTTTTCAAAATCACTCAACAAGCCATCAAGGAAGCCATGCCCATTCTCTGCATCCTAGCCGGAGTCGGGATGTTCATCCAGATCATGACTCTCACCGGGGGGCGAGGCTGGACGGTTATCTCCTTCCTCTCGTTGCCTCCTTTCCTTCTGTATCTCGGCATCGCGACTAGCATGCCTCTCTTTGGGGCCGTCTCTGCCTTTGGTTCGGCCTCCATCCTCGGGGTTCCCTTCATCCTGGCCTTAATCGAGAAAAATGCCATCATCACCTCTTCGGCTCTTTCCGCGGTGGCTGGACTGGGCGACCTGATGCCCCCTACAGCTCTGGCTGGTATTTTCGCCGCTCAAGTGGTGGGGGAACCGAATTATTTCCGGGTTCTGCGTTACTGCTTAATCCCTGCCCTTTTTGAACTGGCTATGGGAATAGGGGTTTTACTCCTCTCCCCATTTTTGGATAAAATCATCTGAGGCAATGATGACCATTATCTATCATTTCTTAGTTGCTTATCTCGCTGTGAATTTCATTGTTTACCTCTTCCGCGAAAAGAAATTCTGGGCCCAAATGAGCACTGTCCTTGTTCTTGTCATGTTTCTCTTGAGGCTTTTCTTGATTAAATAAGCCATGATTCACATCAAGAGCCACATCGTTTCAGGACTCCTGCTCTTCCTGGTATCGGTCGGGCTCAGCCTTCTCTCAGCCATCCAATTCATGAGGATGCACCGGGAAGAATTCATCTCTCCCAGTGAAGACCTTTCTTCGAAAAAAAGGCTCAGTTCCTATTTTTCGGGTCTGAAGGACACGCCGGGAGATACCGATGTTTTCGTATACCAGGGACAGAAGGAAGGAGGGAATCTTCTGGTCTTGGGAGGGACTCATCCCAACGAGCCAGCCGGTTTTATCACCGCCGTCCTTTTGGTGGAAAACATCAAGGTCCTTCGAGGAAAGGTCATCATCATCCCCCGAGCCAACAACAGCGGATTTACTCATAGCGATCCCCAGGAGGCGAGCCCCCAATATTTTGCCCTTGATACGCCGAGAGGACCAAGGCTTTTTCGATACGGATCACGCTTGACCAATCCTGTCCACCAATGGCCGGACCCAGCCCTGTATCTGAATCCTTCAGGACAAAAACTTTCAGGCACAGAGATCCGGAATCTCAACCGCTGCTATCCCGGAAAAAAAGAGGGAAATCTGACAGAAAGAATCGCCTTCGGGATCATGGAGCTGATCAGAAAAGAGGAGATCCACCTGGGCATTGATCTTCATGAAGCCGCCCCCGAATATCCTGTGATCAATGCCATTGTCTTCCATGAGAACAGTGCCGAATTGGCGGCCTTGTCACAGATGGAGCTCCAGCTGGAAGGGTACGAGCTCCGTCTCGAAGCCTCACCTCCAAACCTTAGGGGCTTGAGTCATCGCGAATGGGGAGATGCAGCAGGCATTCAGGCCATTCTGCTGGAAACGACCAATGCCTCCCATGGACGGTTGAAAGGGAAGACCTCCCCTTCCTTGATCGTTGAAGGAAAAGATAAAAACTATGCCAAGGCCGCAAAACTCGGGCGCCTCTTTGTTCCCTACCCAGAAGAGGGCGTTGCGCTCAGAATCAGAGTGGCCCGACATCTTGCCTCCCTCAGAGCCCTTCTCAAAAGTCTTGATGATATCGCTCCAGAGAAAGGTCTTGACATCGATCAACTCCCTTCTTCCTCCCAAGTCGAAAGGTTGGGAATCGGAGCCTTCCTCAAGCCTCCAAAAGGGGGCTAAGTTAAGATTTTACCTATATTTAGGATTGACAAACTCCCTCCGTCTATACTAGTATAGTTAATTACGCATTTTCAAAAAATGGATATCATCATCGCTAAAAACTCAGGATTGTGCTACGGAGTTAAACGGGCCTTGAAAATCGCCCAAGATACGCGTCAGGAAAAAACCGGAGTAGTCATGACGCTAGGCGATCTCATCCACAATCCTTTAGTCATTGCCAATTTGAGAAACCAGAACATCCAGACCCTCGAGTCTCTGGGAGAGCTTAAAGAAGGAACCGTCATCATCAGAAGCCATGGCATCTCTCCCCAGGTCTACTCGACGCTAAAAAAGAAAAAGATCAACATTGTCGATGCGACATGTCCGAATGTTAAAAAAATCCAAAACCTGGTCGAACAACTGGCCAGGAAGGGAGAAGAGATCATCATCGTGGGTGATAAAGACCATCCAGAAATAATTGGATTAATCGGGTACAGCCAGGGAAAAGCAAAGGTCATCGAAACCGTGCCGCATGCCAGGAGATTGCCTCGAAAAAAGAAAAGATTCGTTCTCGCTCAATCCACTCAAGATCTTTACCTCTTTGAGAAAATCATTAGCGCGCTCATCGAAAAAACCGAAGAACTCCGGGTTTACAACACAATTTGTCAATCCGTAAAAAAAAGACAAGAATCGACTTCTGAACTCGCTGCCTCTGTCGATACTCTTTTCATAATCGGAGGAAAAAAAAGCTCCAACACGAGCAAACTCTTCAGAATCGCTAAAAGGATCCAGCCCAACACCCATTTCGTCGAAAAAGCCGCTGAAATCACCCCAGGAATGCTCAAAGGAGCCAAGAGAATTGGATTATCTGGGGGAGCCTCTACACCCCCCGAAGCCATTCGAGAAGCCGTTCTTATAATCAAGGAGAATTTAACTCAACAGTATCCAAGGGAGACCATGAGCCGATGACCAAAACAAAAAAGCCAGAAAAAAACGACCAAATCACTTCAGAAGATTACAAAAGCCTCCTAGAGCATTATCAATTCAACGCGAAAGAACTCACTCCAGGAAAAATCATCAAAGGGAAGGTCATCAAAGTCACTCCCACCTATGTCATCGTGGATGTGGGTTTTAAGTCCGAAGGAATCATCCCGATCGAGGATTTCAACCAAAGCCGGAATGCCGGTGAGATTCATCCAGGAGATGTCGTAGAGGCTGTTCTGGAGAGAGGGGATCTCAAGGAGGGGTATCTCGTCTTATCTCAAAAAAAAGCCGTCGCCCAGAAAGCGCTGAATGACCTGGAGCGAGCTTATCTTCACAAAGGATGGGTACTCGGGACCGTCATCGAAAAAATCAAAACTGGCTACACAGTCGATGTCGGAATCAAAACCTTCTTGCCTGATTCTCATGCCGATATAAGGCCTGTCCGAGAATCAAAGAAGCTCATCGGTGAAAAATTTAAGTTTAAAGTCATTAAATTTGATCGAAACACCGAAAATGCTGTCCTTTCCCGCAAACTCTACCTGCAGGACGAAAAGGAAAAACGAAAGAGGCGGGTCTTCGAGCATCTCCGCCGGGGGGAAAAGAGCAAGGGCCAAGTTAAATCGTTGACGAATTTTGGTGCCTTCATAGACCTGGGGGGGATCGAAGGACTCCTTCACATTTCTGACATTTCTTGGGGAAAAATTAATCATCCTTCTGAGGTTTTTCAAGTTGGGGATGAGGTTGAAGTGGTAATCCTCGATTTCAACGAAAAGGAGGAAAGAATATCCCTGGGCTACAAACAGTTGACGGTCGACCCCTGGGAAAATATTCAGGATAAGTACAAAGTGGGCCAAAAGATCCAGGGAAAAGTCGTGAGCCTGACCGATTTTGGGGCTTTTATCGAGCTCGAAAATGGAGTGGAAGGTTTGGTTCATATTTCCGACCTGACCTGGTCTCGGAAGCTTATCCATCCCAAAAAAATCTTGGCTCCTGGTGAGGAGGTAACCGTCACCATCCTCGACATCAATCCCACTCAGAAACGCATTTCCCTCGGCCTTAAGCAGGTTTCACCCCATCCCCTTGAACTTCTTAGACAAAAATACAGCCCTGGATCTCGCGTTAAAGGTGTGATCACGAGCATCACCGATTTTGGGGCTTTCATGGAGGTGGAAAAGGGCATCGAGGGGCTCATCCATATCTCGGATATATCATGGAAAAAAATAAAACATCCCTCAGAGATTCTCCGTGTGGGAGATGAGACCGAAGTCATCATCCTCAACATCGACGTCGCCAAGCAAAAGCTCTCTTTGGGAATAAAACAATTGGAAGGAGATATTTGGGAAGACTTTTTTAAAAGGCAGAGAGTGGGGGATCTGGTCAATGTGAAAGTGGTCCGACTCACCGACTTCGGTGTTTTCGCCGAAATTACCCCTGGAATCGAAGGCGTTGTCTTTCTCTCGGAACTCGATGAGAAAAAGATCGAAAACCCTGAGGAGGCTTTCTCTGTCGGCCAAACGCAGATGGCTAAGATCCTCAGGATGGATCAAAAGAATAAAAAAATCTCTCTCAGTTTCAGACAGGCCCAGCTAGAAATGCAGAAACTTGAATATCAAAAATACATGCAAACCCAAGACAAAGGGCTCACCCTAGGGGACATCATGAAGGATCAATTTAAGAGCATCGGACCCAAGAAAAGAACAAAAAAGGAGGAAAAAATATGATTAAGGCAGATTTGGTCAACAAAATTGCAAGAGAAATGAATGTCTCCAAACAAGAGGCAGAGAGTGGCATTAATCTTTTTTTTCGCACCATAAAAGAAGCCATTCAAAGAGGAGAAGAAATCGAGTTGAGAGGCTTCGGGAGTTTCCGGTTTCGACAAAGAGGAGCCCGGTCGGGGAGAAATCCTCGCACGGGAGAGCTCGTGGATGTTCCTCCGAAAAAAGTGCTGTATTTCAAACCGAGCAAAATACTGAAAACCATGATTAATAAACAATGAAATACATCACAGCTCCGTGGCGTGAAGAGTATGTCAAGAGCGTCTGTCAGATGAACGAATGTATTTTTTGTCAGGCGCTCAAACTTAAAGACGACAAAAAGGCCTTTATCCTCTACAGGGGGAAACACAATTTCATCCTGCTCAATAAATACCCCTACACGCCCGGGCACTTGATGATCGCTCCTTACAACCATATCGCCTCCTTCGAACGGACCACAAAAGACTCCACAGATGAGATGATGGACCTTCTGAAAATAAGCCTGAAAGTTTTGAAAAAAAACTACCAACCTCACGGATTTAACACTGGGATGAATCTTGGCCGAAGCGCTGGAGCTGGAGTCGTTGATCATGTCCACCTTCACGTCCTCCCTCGCTGGACTGGGGACTCCAATTTTATGCCTATCGTCGGCAAGACAAAAGTGGTCATCGAAGGGCTGAGGACAAGCTATGATAGGCTGTTTCCCCTTTTTGAGAGGGAGAAAAGAGCCGACCCTGACAGACTCAAACGGAAGGCAACGAGGGAGAAATGAATTTCGAGCTATCTGAAGACCAAAAACTTCTCCAGCAAATGGTTAAGGATTTTGTCCAGAATGAAATCCGACCCAAAATCAAAGAGTTGGAAGAAGCCCATCAATTTCCCCGCGAAATACTGAATAAATTGTCCTCTCTTGGCATCCTGGGGATGACCGTTCCTCCTGAGTATGAAGGCACTAAAACAGACATGATCTCAGTGGTTTTAACCCTGGAGGAAATCGGACGGTCCTCTCCTGCGCTGGCTGTTATCATCAGCGTCCATTGTTCACTTTTCTGCTACTCCATCCTCAAGTTTGGAAGCGAGGAGCAGAGAAGCAAATACCTTCCCCAAGCTGCCAAAGGAGAAATCCTAGGAGCCTTCAGCCTGAGTGAACCAGGGGCAGGATCTGATGCCACCAACCTCAAAACCAAGGCTGTCAAACAAGGCGATACCTATCTTTTAAACGGAACAAAGTCTTGGGTCACCACGGGCCATGATGCTGATGTCTTTATCCTGTTTGCCCAAACCGAGGTTGAGCCAGGTGTTCAGAAACTCAGTTCCTTCATCATCGAGAAGACATTCCCAGGAGTCCGGATTTCCAAAATCGAGGACAAGATGGGGCTTCACTCCTCGATCACTTCCGATATCGTCCTCGAAGACTGCCGAGTTCCTGCCGATAATCTCTTGGGTGAGGAAGGAAAAGGGGCCAAGATTGCCTTTCACTGTTTAGATGGCTCCAGGATCGGAATCGCGGCCCAATCAGTCGGCCTCGCGGACCAGGCCAGAGAAGAAGCCGTGCGTTATGCCCAACAAAGAGAAGCCTTCGGCCAGAAGATTTCTGAATTCCAAGCCGTTCAATTCATGATCGCCGATATGTCAACCCTTGTGGATGCGGCCCGCTTGTTAACTTACAAAGCCGCTGATTTATTCGACAGAGGGAAGCCCTATGGGAGGGAATCGGCCATGGCTAAGCTGTTTGCTTCGGAAGCCGCCAACAAAATTGTCTATCAAGCCCTCCAGATCCACGGAGGATACGGCTACTCCAGAGAATTTTTCATCGAACAGCTCTACAGAGATGCCAGGGTGCTGCCTATCTATGAAGGCACTTCAGAAATCCAACGCTTGGTCATATCCAGATCTCTTCTGCGGGAATTCAGATGATTGCTGTTTCTCAGCCGTGCGAATCGGCGAAGACATGAGGTAAGACGATGTTAAAAACCATGCGAAAAAATGTGAAGTCATTAGCTCCCACTCTGTGGATCGTTATAGCCGCTTTTATCATCACCATTTTCGCGGTTTGGGGAGGTGGAGTGGGCGGAGGAGGAGGATCACAGGCAACCAACACCCTTGTTTGGGTGGGAAAGGAAAAAATCTCGGCTGATCTGTATTTTCAGAATCTCAGGCAACGCCTAGAGACTCTCCAGCGAGATTTCAAGGAGCTCAACCGCAACTTTATCCAGCAGCTCAACATTCCTCAACAGGTTTTGGAGCAGCTTATCCAGCAAGAGCTGCTGCTTCAAACGGCCCAAGAAATGGGCCTGGCGGCCACTCCTGAAGAGATCCGGGAAAAGATCATGAGTTACCCGGTTTTCCTGCAGGACGGAAAATTCATCGGGTTTGAACAGTATAAAAGGATTCTTGAGTACAACAGGATTCCTATCTCCAGGTTCGAGCAAAGTCTTCAAAAAGAAGTCGCCATCGATAAGCTCATCAAGGCGCTCACGGCTGGAGTCACCGTGACTGAAGGGGAGATCTGGGATAACTATAAAAAAAGAAACGAGAGTGCCAAGCTGGAATACGTGGTGAGCCAGACTGAGCAGATCGAATGGGAGGAGGACCTTTCAGCCGAAGAGATCCAAGCCTATTTTGAAGAGAACAAGAACACATTCCAGATTCCCGAAAAGAGAGAAGGAACCCTGGTTTTTGTCCAGACTGAGGATCTGAAGGAAGAAGTCGAGATCGAAGATTCGGACATCGAGAAATACTATAGAGATAACCTCAGTCAATTCGAGGAACCAGAAAAAATCAAGGTCAGCCGCATCTATCTTCCTTATGAAGACAAGGACAAAGACCTTGTTCGGGCAGAGGCTCAGGGTCTCCTGGATAAAATCCGAGCTGGGGAGGACTTCTCCGTGTTGGCCATAGCCAACTCCAAGGATGAAAAAGCCCAGGACGGGGGCGATTGGGGGCTGTACGATTGGAAAAAGCTCTCATCCCGAGAACAGGACGAAATCGAAAGACTGGACATCGGGACATCCTCTGATCTCATAGAGCTTGACGACGGCATTTCCTTTATCAAGATCACAGAAAAAGAACCGCCGGTGAGGAAACCACTCTCTGAAGTCAGGGAAAGGATTGTCAACATCCTTGAAGATCAACTCGCCCGCGAACTAGCCGAAAAAAAGATTTCTCATCTGGAAAATCAGGCAAGGAAGGAGAACAGCCTGGACGTAGCGGCTCAAAAAATGGGCTTGAGGATAAGACAGACAGGGCTCCTCAACCGGAGCCAGGAAATCCAAGAGATTGACTCCTCCGGAACGGTCAGCCAGGCCCTTTTTAACCTTGAAGAGAAAGGAATCTCTGATCCTGTTTACACCTATAAAGGCCTGGGTATCGTCCAGCTCAAAAACATTGTTCCCACCCACCAAGCCACTTTCGAAGAGGCTCAAGACGAGGCTAAAAAAGCACTCATCACAGTCAAGAAAAAGGGAAAAGCCCTTGACAAAATCCATCGGGTCAAACGAGAACTCCCTCAGGCGGATTTGGAAACGTTAGCCAAAACCTATAAGCTGGAATACAAAACCGCAGAGGAACATAAACGGGAGCAGTATTTGAGCATTATCGGAGAGAACGAAGACCTAGACCGCTTGGCTTTTTCCCTGCCGATCGGGGAAGCAAGCGAGCCCGTGGAGTTCGAGACAGGATACGCTTTGTTGAGAGTTCTGGACCGCAAAGAGGTGACTCGAGAAGACTTTGAGACGAAAAAAAAGGAGGAAAAAGACATTCTTCTCTCAGAAAAAAAGAATCAATTTCTCCAATCCTACCTCTTCAAGATAAGGGAATCCAAGGGCGTTAAGATAAAGTACGATCTTTTTCTCAAGATCAATTCAGACATCCTGTCTCGCTTCGAAGGAGAATGATCTTCCTCCTATTCAATTTCGGGGGAAATTGTCAACTGAATCCATAAACATCGAGGATCTGCCCATGAGAATGAATAGACTTTATAAGGCTGCTGAGAAAGCCGTCAACCAATGTCTTCGCCTGCGGAGACGAGAACATTTTCTCCTCGTCACCGACAAGGAGAAGATGGAGATC
>Ga0209636_10001439_pt1 | contig 24047 bp, 17 predicted proteins | sample DeeMarSWOR152_54_FD_187464 | JGI IMG/M metagenome (GOLD analysis project Ga0209636, IMG submission 187464) | Marine sediment microbial communities from White Oak River estuary, North Carolina - WOR-1-52-54 (SPAdes) (version 2) | ecosystem: Environmental > Aquatic > Marine > Intertidal zone >...
TGGCCCTGGCGGCCTCCCTGGTTGGGATCAAGGCAACGATAGTCCTCCCAGACAATGCTCCGCAAGTAAAGGTCGAGAGGATCAAGAAGGCTGGGGCCACAATCCTCCGGCACGGCTCCCATTATGGATATAGCGAAGAAAAGGCTGCCGAGTTAGGTAAAGAAGAATTAGTTCTCATCCACCCGTTCGACGATCCCAGGGTGGTGGCAGGACAGGGGACCATCGCTCTGGAGATAGACGAGGACGCGCCCTCGGACTTGGAAGCGGTCCTGGTTCCAATCGGAGGAGGAGGACTGATCTCAGGCATAGCCCTGGGCTTGAAATACACCCGGCCGCAGGTAGAGGTTATTGGCGTGGAGTCCTATGCAGCCCCGACTCTCACTGAGGCGCTGAAGGCAAAGAAACCCGTGCCGATTATGCCAGTGCCTACCTGTGCCGACAGTCTGTCCCCTCGCTATACCGGCGACATCTCATTTGAGGTGGCTAGCGATCGAATCAGGCAGGTGATTCTCCTTACCGAGGAGGAGCTGATCGAGGGAGTGCGTTACTGCCTGGAAGAACTTCACCTGGTTGTGGAGCCTGCGGGGGCGGCAGGGATATCCGCCCTCTTGGCCGGGAAGGTAGAGATAAAGAGCGGACCAGTCTGCGTTGTGGTAAGCGGATCGAACTTGGAAAAGAAGTATTTCAAGGAAGCATTAGGACTGTAGTGAAAAGGCCAGTCAGAGCAGGATATTTTTCCTGATTCCTTTCTTTGGCCGAAAGGAGAGGTCTGTTGAATGTGTCGCTTTGCCTTTGATATTCTTATTTCAGTAGGTAAGTGGGGGGAAATGACGGAAAATGCGGAAGGATCTGTCGCAACCAAAAAAAGGAAATACTTATAAAATTCATCCAACCGAATACTGGGTGGATTATCTGGATGGAACTCGATTAGCTGCCCATTAGAATAACACTGGGGGTATTGAAATCGAGGAATGAGTCCGATTATCGGAAAGACGCTCCGATCATTAAGCCAATATCAAGGCGATCCCTCTCCGGAACATAGGCAGCATAGAGCTGAAACGCGGGAAGCGCCAGTCTGCGCAAGTACAAACGCACAGAGAGCCCGTAGCTGTAGATAAATTCAGATGAGAGAAGACTGCTGAGCTTGTCAGAAAAAAACGCATAGTCACAAAAAGTCACTGCTGACAAGATGAAAATCCGCGACCTGTAGAATGGGATTCGATATTCTACCGTTCCTGATAGAACTTGATCGGCGATAAATTCGTTGTCATCATATCCCTTGACTGGTAAAGTGCCGCGGCCGCCTTTTCCGCCCAGGATATAGGCATAGCCATAGGGAACATTCCGGCTCATGGAAAGGATATTCCTCAGAGCAAGCGTGTGGTGGAAGAATGCTTTTTTGTAGAGCGATGCTTCCAAGCCGACCAGGCTAGAGGAAAAGTCTGAAAACCAGAGCTCCCTCTGATAGGTAAGATTGAAAGCCAAACCATCCACATAATCCTCATCGAAATAAAGACGGTTATACAGAAAATCCAGGTTCAGGGCGTGAGATATGCCGTCTACAGGTGTTACCTCGCCGTTCTTGTGTGTAACCTTGGCATATCGATAGCCGCCGCCGACTGATACAAAATCATTGAACCTGTAACGGATGAGAGTCTCGGCTGAGAGCTGTTCTTCCTCAAAATCAGTGATGATATCATCCCGGTATCCCCCGATCAGCGTTAGCTCCCAGTCCCACGAAAGAAAATGTGGGTCGTTGTAGAGAGCGAAAAATCTGGGTTTCTTTTCCTTTATCAGGGCAAGCATTCCTGCAGTTTTTTGCGTACCAAAGAAATTCCTCTCGAAAAGGCCTAAACCATATGATGATCCACTCCCAGTTGTCACGATCGGGACAGGAAACAGTGTCCAGCGATCTTCGAGGTGAACCGATAGGTCCACAAAGTTCCCTTCGACAGTTTCCTTGAGCGACACATTGCGAAAGGTGCCGTAGTTCTTGAGGCGACGGAGCACAAGATCTCGTGCCTCGTTGGTCCAAGGATCACCCTTCTTCACATTTAAAATATGACGAACTGCGCTGACTCGAGTCCTTTTGAGCCCTTCAAAGGTGATTTTGCGGACGGCGAGGATTGTCTCCGATTGAGCGGAATAAATCGCCGTGGAAAACATGAGGACACAAACCGCCAAGAAAAAAATTCTTTGAGATAGAAATTTTTGAGTTTTCAACACTTGTGTTCCCTTTCTCAAAAGAAAACTTGATTAATAAACATAAATTCTATAGAATAACTAAAGATAAATCAAGTCCCCGAATCTATTTCCTTTTTAATTCAGATAACTGACGCAATCTTCAGACTTGCCTCAAGAATTTTTTTCGAAATGTCAATATCCAATTTGGCAAACGTTCAAATGTGTTCCCGATTTCTTTTGTTTTTGTCTGGGGCTGGGATTTTCCTCCTTTGATCACAGACTCTCATTTTACGAACGGAGGCTACGAGACTATTTTTACGGGAATTTGTCTGTTCAAAGGAAAGAGATGCGCTGTTCTGGAATACATAAACACGCATTCGACTCTCGGCTGCAAAACTCAGATGAATCCTAAAATGATTTTTGACCAGGAGGCCTCATCGAACTTCTGGGCACACATTTATATTGATTTAGAAAGCGGAAAACTGATTAAGCGGGACTTGTATGAATACGTGGTTGTGCAAATTAAAAATCCTGAATTTTTCCCCAAACCGATGCAGCTTTTTGAGAGGCGCCTGATAGAGATTTGGAAAATAAAAGAGGAAGAATTCGATAAAGACTGAATATTCGATTCTTTTTTTAAATTCAGAACTCGCGCAGGGGCAAATTTGACTCAATTGACAGCCTTTTTTTGATTCTTTATAATGAAAATATTCTCTAAAGAGAATAAAAACTGCAGTGAAAATAAAGCTGACTACAAAGCTGCTCGTTCCTTCCTTGATCGTTCTTGGAATTCTTTGTCTTAGCTTCATTCTATATTTTGGATGGAGTCGATTATTTATTACCAAAGAGGCCAAATCTACCAGAGAAATAAAAAAATTAATCGCACCGCTTAAAGGCTCCGAACTTAATCTGCTCTTTTTCACGCTCGACACTACCCGAGCTGATCATATTGGATGTTATGGTTATAGCCTTGTGGAAACTCCGGTCATCGACAATCTTGCCAGGAACGGAATTCTGTTTAAAAATGCCATTTCCCAGGCACCTCTCACCTTGCCCTCTCATTCTTCGATATTTACCGGGACCTATCCTTTTTATCACGGCGTCAGAGATAACGGAGGTTTTTATCTTGAACCGGAACATGAGACTCTGGCTGAACTCTTGAACAAAAGCGGTTGGGCAACCAGCGCTTTTATCGGAGCTTTTGTCCTCGATTCGCGTTGGGGTTTGGACCAGGGTTTTGACTATTACTATGACAATTTTGATTTCACCAAATACAAGAAGATCGGTTTGGATACAGTGCAAAGGGAGGGTGGAGAAGTCATAAATGCTTTTTTCGATTGGCTGGAAAAGAATGACCAGCAAAGATTTTTCAGCTGGATCCATCTCTATGATCCCCATACACCCTACGAACCTCCCGAGCCGTATAAAACCAAATATTCAGGAACACCCTGGGGACTTTACGATGGGGAGATTGCTTATGTAGACTGCCTTATCGGAGAAGTCTTAGAAGAGCTGAAGCAGAAAAATTTACGAGAGAATACCATCATTGTCATAGTTGGAGACCATGGAGAAAGTCTAGGTGAGCATCATGAAAACACTCATGGATTTTTCATCTATGATGCCAGCGTTTCCGTTCCTTTGATCATCCAGATTCCCTCTTCTCAGTTAAAAGGGAAACTTATCGAGTTCCAGGTCGAGACCGTAGATATTATGCCTACCATTCTCCAGATTCTCGGTCTTACTGTCCCTGATGAAATCCAGGGAAAAAGCTTTATTCCACTCCTAACCAGTGAAAGTCAGGCTCAGGAACGCCTCGCTTACAGTGAGACCTATTATCCGCGCTATCATTATGGGTGGAGCGAATTGAAAAGTCTCCGCAGCCTTCAGTATAAGTATATCCGAGCTCCCCGGCCTGAACTTTACGACCTTACCCTAGATCCCGGTGAAAGAAGAAATATTTATAACCAGAGATTGAGTGTGGGCAGAAGATTCGAGCAAGAGTTAAAGAGCCGAGAAAAAAAAATGTCTGCCAGGGGGATAGAGGAAAAAGGCCCGCAGAAGATGGACGCTGAAGCCCGCGAAAAGCTTATGGCTCTTGGATATATAGGCGGATTCACTTCCAGAGTGAAATTGAGCAAGTCTGAGAATCTTGCTGACCCCAAAGACAAGATCATCCTCTACAACAAGATAAAGATAGCCGAAGGAGCGTCGGCAAGGCAAAATTATGATGAAGCTTTGAAAGAGTTGAATAAGGTCATTGCTGAAGACCCAGAAATTATGGAGGCTCGTCAGGTTCGAGCTCAGATTTTTATGCGCCAGGATAAACTCGATGAGGCTATTGAAGACTGTAAAGCTGCCTTAAAAATCGACCCGGAGTACGAAGCCGCTATTTTCACTCTTGCTCAGGCTTACAAACAGCAGAAAAAATATGAAGAAGCCATTGCTGGCTACAATCATGTTAAGCAGCTCAATCCCAGAGATGCTAAGCCCCATCTCAACCTGGGCGAGATTTACATTGAACTCAAAGATTTTGACAGAGCCATCTCTGAACTCCAGCTAGCCATTCAAAAGGATCCTGAAATGAGTGCCACGGCTCACAATCTTTTAGGGGCAGCTTATATCGAAAAGAAAAAGCTGGAAGAAGCTGAACAGGAAATCACAAAAGCCATAGAAATGAGGCCTCGCATCCCTGATGCCCATTATTTTCTAGGGCTCCTTTCAGAGGAGAGGAAAGATTTTCAGAAAGCTATAGAGGAGTATAAGAAGGAAATTGAACTCCATCCTGCCGCCTTTCTAGCTCATTTCAACCTTGCTCTGCTTTACGGGAAAATGGGGTATATTCAAGAGCAAATCCTTCATCTTAAAGAGGCGATCAATCACGAAAAGAGTTTTGCTAAAGGTTATCTCTTTTTAGCCAAGGCTTATCTGGGCTTGAATGAGAATTTTGATGAGGCGATAAGTCTGGCTAAAAACGGATTAGAGCTAGAACCAGAATCTGAAGCAGCGCCTTTAGGTCATTATGTATTAGCTGACATCTACAGTCGATTAGGTCTTTGGTCTAAATATTCAAGAGAACTGCAAAAGGGGAGAGAGCTGGAGAGGAAATTAAAAAATAGCGGAAAAAGCTCCTATTGATCCAGGCTTTTCAATATTTCCTTAGCAAGCGGGACATTCTTGTTTTCAGGGTCCAGTTCGATGAATTTTTGTAGAAATTCTTTTGCCTTCTCGGTCTCTCCCTGGCCGATGTATACGATGCCCAGCCGATAATAGGCATCTGAGTAATTCGGATCCAGGGTTAGGAGTTGCTCAAAAACCATTTTGGCTTCTGAGCTATTGCCGATATTCACTAAACAGATGCCGTAGTTATAAAAAGTTTCTGGATCCTTTTCTCCCAAATCAGTTGCTTTTTTATAAAATTCGACGGCTTTTTCGAAATCTCCTTTTTTGGCAAAAATGACCCCTGCCCTTGAAAGAGGCATAGTGAAATCAGGCTTCAATTCCGCCGCCTTTTGATAATCCATGACAGCTTTATCGCTGTTTTCGCTTCTTTCGAAAGCCACTCCCCGGTAATAGTAATAAACAGGATTTGATGGATCTGCAGAGATAGCCTCTGAGAGTTTGGTAATTGCCTCTTCATACTGACCCGCATTCAAGAGATCTCTCCCCGTCTTAATCAGATTTACGGAATCTGAGACAGGACTTTTGACTTTTTCGAGTTTTATCTCTACATTTACCGTATCCGATAATTTCACTCTGATGGATGTGCCCAGGGGAATATAGCCATCTTTCTCGAGCGTTGCCTTATATATGCCAGGCGAAAGTCCACTTCTATAAAAATGTCCCTTTTTATCAGAGCGCAATTCATATCTCAAGATTTGAGACACTGAAGAAACAAGCGTTATTTTTACTCCTTGGAGTGGCTCTTCTGTTTTGGAGTCTCTAATCGTTCCTTTCACTGTGCCGGTTGTCTGTCCCCAAAGAGCAGCTAGAGAGAAAGCCAGAATCATAACCAGGCTCATCCGAGTTGTCTTTTCAAAGATTTTTATTTCCCTCCTCCTTTTTTTTATCCTGAATTTGCTTTTTCAATTTTTTCTCTAAATTTTCTGCCCTCTCCGAATACACCAGGGCCTTTTCTTTTTCCCCTAAAGAATAATAGATAGCTGCCAGGATTCTGTTGTTTTCTATCGTGTCTCCGTATTTTCTGAGCATCTCAAAGTATTCTGCCGCTTTGCGCAATTTTTTGAGTTCTAAGCATGAATTACCAAGGAGAAGCAGGACAGCATAATCCTTGCTGACAATTTCTCTTTCCAGGAGTTCCACAACTTTTTCATAATCCTTTTTTTGGTAATAAGCACGGGCTATCACTGGAAGAGTCTTTGCATTCCATAAATTATCGGGGAGCTTTTTAAACTGTCCCAGAGCAGTTTCCACCTCACTTTTATTTAAATATTGCTGGCCCAACAGGTAGGTGTAATTGAAATGAGAAAAATACGGTTCCGCGGTCTCGAGTTCTATCGGTTTTTCAGCCCGAAACGACAAAACAGTGATGACTTTATGATAAACTTGCATTCCCTCACAACTTATACTCAAAACATAATTTCCAGGTTTTAAATCCCTGAGCGGCTGTCTGAAAATGCAGAGTTTTCCCTGACGGATGATGTCTTTGACTGCAAGAGAAATGTTCTCTTCGTCTTCACTCCTCAAGAGAATTTGGGGCGCACTTTGGGCATAGATGAGTCCTTCAAGGGAATCGTCAAAATTATAGATTGAACGGGGCTCTACCAATACCTTATAATTTCCCATTTTCATAGGAATGAAATTTTCAGAATTCACTTCCTTTACCTTATATCCCACAGCCACAGGCAATGTTCTATCCGTTATGTTTATTTTTTCTTTATAAACAAAAAACTCGTCTGTGTCCTTATTGGAAAAAGTTGAACTGACCTGGAATTCCCCGTTGATGATCGGTGCAAAGTCCTTAAAGACAAGTTTTCTCTCTTTGACAGCTTTTTTCTTTTCCTGATCAAGTTCTAGATTCACTTCTCTTTCCTGTTGGTGGATGGTTTTTCCCTTTAAATCTTCTATCCTCAAGGTCGTGACAATTTTGGCGCTATTAAGGCCAGAGCTTTGAGTTGTTCGGATAATATCAGGCATGAGAGTGTAATTGATAAATTTAAATCCTCTATCCTCACTTATAGAAATACTGCCTCTGCCAGCAATTTCTTTTGTTGTGTAGGTAACATCCACAATGCCCTCAATTGAGGTGAATCTGCTCAAATAGCTTTTCTTCAATTCTCTTTCGGGCAAAGTGTAGATTTGAGCCAGCACTGTGGCTGAAGAAGTAGAGTATCCCGCAAGGGCACGACTTCCCAGTTCAGGAATAACAGATAAGCTAGCAGTGGCAAGCTCGGGGAAGATTTCCTTTAAGAAGTTGTACGCTTGAGTTTTTGAGAATCTGCTCTGGGAATAAGTTTTAGAAAGGAGATCAAGTGCAGAGTGAATTCCGGGGTAAAAAAGCTTATATTGCCCCACATTATGGGGTCTATAAAAAATCAAATACATGAAAGGAGGGAGTCCAGGTCGGCCTTCACTTTTATAGATCCAGAGTTCACAATCAATGAGGTTTTCGTATCCTACATAATTTTTTTTCTCCATTGGTTTTCCCAAAAGCACATAAATCTTTCCCCTGTCTGAATTGACTCCTTCTAAGTTGTTCTCTGCATAATGGCGGCGAGTGTAGTATTCAGTGCGGAATTCATTCTCGGGTGAAGAGGGAGATGGATCTCTGGCTTGCCAGAAAAGCTTCTGGAATGTTCTCCTGTCTTCCTCTGTTTGCAGGCTTTTAAAAACAGACAATTCAGCCTTGGTCATGATCGGCTCGACTTCAGCCAGCCATTTTTTCCAGAGTTCTGGTTTCTCTTCTGAAGCATTCAAAAGACAAAGCAGAGATGAGATGATAAAGAATGTAAGGATGCCTATTTTCCCTGGATTCAAAGCAAAGAATGATTTATTAATTTCAGTTTTCATTTGCTGAGTTACATCCTCGTTGCTTATATCACAACAGGAAATTGCCGTCAATTCACCGGTTTGATAAAGGACAGTTCCTCGATTTATCCCCAAGTTATTTTATGTATTAATAAGCAAAAAACATGGAATTTCCTGTAATTTTATGCTATTTTTAGCAAAAAAATGAAACACGTCCTGAAAATCATCTTTAAGGATGATGTGCAAAAGATCTTCGACCACTTCAGTTCGATTTTCGATATCAGAATTCTGTTTTATTCTGCTGAAGGGAATATCATAAAGGTGGGACTGAACAGGCCGAATTCCCGGTTTTGTCAACTCATTCAGAATAAACTGTATGGCAGACAGGCTTGTCTTGATACCGACCAGCAGAAAAGAAATGAAGCCAAAGCCAAACGAAAAACTATTCATTATTTTTGTCATGCGGGTTTGAAAGAGGCCTTAACCCCTATATATACTGATGGTGATCTCTTGGGATTTATGGGAATTGGTCAGTTCCGCCAGCATCATGATATCTCCAAAAAAGTTTTGAATGACTGGATCCAAAAATACCGTGATCCCTCGCCACTGCTTGAAGCTCATGCTAAACTTCCATATTATTCGAAGGAAAAAGCAGAAGCTATTCTGGAATTGTTTTCTATCCTGGTCAATCATATTGTTTCCCAGCATATGATCACAGCTAAAGGAGACTTTCTTTTTCATAAAATCATATCTTATATCCATTCCAATATAGAGAATCCGGTTAAACTGGACGAAATATCCTCTTTTGTAGAAAGAAGTAACTCCACCATATCTCATTTGTTCAGGAAAAAATTACAGATGAGTTTCAAAGAGGCCGTTACTAGTATAAAATTGGATAAAGCTGAAGAATATTTTCGGATCTGTCCCGAAATGAAGATCCGTGAAGTGGCTGAAAAGGTTGGGTATAGCGATCCACTCTATTTCTCGCGAATCTATAAGAAATATCGCCAGATGACTCCAGGTCAATATAAAAAGAAATTTTCCTGAAGTCTTTTTTTACTTGCCTGTAAGCATTCATTCGGACTGATCACCATCAATAAGTTTTATGACGCCAACTGCTTTGACTCATTACCAGTCTTGTATTAATATTCTGTACAAGAAAGAAAATATCATTAAAAATAAATAAAGGTATCGGCAGTTTTTATGAATAATTCAGGCTGAGACGATGCATCTTAGCAATAGAGAAAATAAAAAACACTTTCTTCAATTCAAGAGGTATCTTTTCATCGCCACTCCAATTCTGGCTGTAATCATTGTTTTTTATCTGATCTTCCATCCCAAATTCGAGATTCGCCTGGGCAAAGAAAAATTGAAAAAACTCAATATCATGCTCATCACTATTGATACCCTCCGCTGGGACTATGTCAGCGCTTACTCCAGCCGCAAGGCGCAAACTCCCGTCCTCGACCGCTTGGCCGAGGAAGGAACCCAGTTTAAAACCTGTATCGCCCAGATTCCCCTCACATTACCTTCGCATGCCACCATTCTTTCGGGAGCTTATCCATTGTGCCATCACGTTAGCGATAACAGTGGATTTCAAGTACCCGGTCAACTGCAGCTCGTCAGTGAGATATTAAAAAACCATGGTTTTCTCACTTCTGCCTTTATAGGGTGTTATGTTCTGCATCGGAAAACAGGAATGAACCAAGGTTTTGACCACTATGCTGATGATTTTGATGTTGGAAGGCCTATTTTCTCTTCAGAAAGTCTTCAAAAACGGGCAGATGAGGTATTGAATGAGGCAAGAGAGTGGCTGTTGAAGAATAAAAATCACAAATTTTTCACCTGGATACACCTTTTTGATCCCCACACGCCCTATACTCCTCCATCTCCATATCAGGAGAAATTTCCTGATAATCCTTACCGAGGCGAAGTCGAATACACTGATAATCAACTGGGGCACTTCATTGCCTTCCTCGAAGAAGAAGGTCTTTACGATAACTGCCTTATCATCATTACTTCTGATCACGGAGAAGGATTAGGAGATCATGGTGAACAGGAGCATGGTTTCTTCCTGTATGAATCGACAGTCCGAGTTCCTCTAATTGTAAGGGCACCTTTCGATTTCCCTTTAAAATTCGTAGAGCAGGCTGTCGAACATGTCGACCTGGTGCCCACTGTACTTGATATGCTGGATGTCCCGATTCCTGAATTCTGCCAGGGAAGATCATTTCTCAACTCGATGTTCCGCCCGAAAAAAGATGAGCCGAGCATCGCCTACAGTGAAACCTATTATCCTCGCCGCCATTTTGGATGGTCTGAACTCAAAGCCTTGCACTGGAAGAACTGGAAATATATTAAGGCACCCCAAGTAGAGTTGTATGACCTTTCCCAAGATCCTGGAGAAGAAAATAACCTTATTCACCTCAAAAATCGCCTAAAAAATAAATTGGAAAAAGAGACACAGAGATTTATTCAAGAAAATTCTATGCCCACTCTAACTGCAGCAGGGAGAAAAAGCCTGGACAGAGAGGAGGTTGAGCGGCTGACAGCCTTAGGTTATCTGGCTTCGGAGGTGAATACAGCCAAGAAATCGGACCTTCCCGATCCTAAAAACAAGATAAAGGTGGTCAATGACCTGGAGAAAGCGAAAAATCATTTCGACAGAGAGAACTATGATTTGGCTATACCTCTAGTCAAAGCCATCATAGATAGCGATCCTGGAGTGATTCTGGCTTATCACCTGTTGGGGAACTGTTATTTTCAAAAAGAAATGTATGCTGAAGCGCTGGAGAATTATCGTTATGTTATAGCTCAACAAGCCGATTTTATTATTGTCGCCTATGATGTGCTTGAGTGCCTTTCCAGAATGGGAAGAAATGATGATGCCATCGAAGAGGCCAAAAAATTCCTGATGACTTATCCAGGAGATTACACTCTCCTCATGAAACTGGCGAGCCTCTGTTATTCTGGAGCAGAATATGACCAGGCGATTGATATTTTAAAGAAGATTCATTCAATGAATAAAACTGATCCAGAAGTCCTGCGTTTGATCGCAGATATTTGTATAATCAGAGAAGAATTTGAAAATGCCAGATTGTATGTCAAGCGGGCCTTAGAGATTAATCCTCGCTTGCCTCAGGCTCATTTTCTGCTCGGGCAGATTGAGAGTGCAGAGGGGAATTCTCTGAAAGGCATTGCCCTTTACAAAGAGGAACTGGCTATTAATCCCCAAAACTCCCAAGCCGCCTTTTATCTGGCCGAAGAATTGCGCCTCTCTGGAGATTATCCCGCCGCAATTATTTATTACCGAAAAACCATCGAGCTGAATCCCGAATTCAATGTTCCTTATTTGGTCATAGCCAAATACCTGCTGATGAAAAATATTCAAATTTCTGAAGCCATTCGTCTTTGCGAAAAAGGGATTGCTATCGAGCCCAAAAATCAGTACACTATCCTTGGCTACTCCCTGTTGATGCAGGTTTATTCGAAGCTCGGCGACCGCGAAAAGGTCGATTTTTATGCTTCTGAGGCAAAAAAACTTCAAGCCCTTTTTGGCCAAGTCAAAGAGCAAAAGCATTAATAGTCTTGATTCTTGCTCTTCTTGCCATGAATTCCTAGATTTACTTAAACCTCAGATTTTCAACTTTCTTAAGAATCATTAAAGTCATTTTTTTGAAGATAATTGCTCATTTGTTTAAGAATTGCAGAAAAATCCATGATTTTAACAGATTATGATATTGAAATAAAATCTCTTGGCATTTATTTTATTTATGGGAAAATAGAATTATTTTTAAACAATAAAAACAAAAAACAGGAACTCTGTTTGAGAAAAGGAGGTGTAATAGACGATAAAAGAAAAAAGTAAAGAAAAAATTAATAAGGAGGTACTATGCGTCGAAAATTAACATTTAATTTCGTCACAGTTCTTCTTGCTCTGGCTTTTTTGTCCTTATCTCTTAATTCCCAATCTCTAGTCACAGGAGCTATTGAAGGAAAGGTTTTCACAGACACTGGTGAAGGCCTTCCCAGTGCAAGAGTCATTCTCAACTCAAAGATGATCATTGCGGGTCAGATTGAGAAACTCACGGATAAAAATGGAAATTTCCGCTTTACTCTTCTGCAGCCCGGCGTTTATTCTCTTAAAGCCGAAATGGAAGGATTCACTCCTATAGAGCAAACTGGACTTCGGGTGCACTTGGGAAAAACCTTGAAAGTTTCCCTTGTCCTTCAAGTTGCAAAAATCGGTGAAGAAGTTTTAGTCGTGGCTCGAGCTCCGCTAGTGGATGTCAAGGATTCTGCCACTGCTGTTGCGGACCTGCCCACAGAGCTTCTTCAAAACATACCTAACCGTCAGAATTGGCAAAACATCGTGAATTTTGCCCCAGGAGTCACGAGTGACAGTGCTTACGGAGCCCCTATCCAGACCGGAATCAGTTATCAAATCGATGGGGTGAACGTTTCTGACCCTGGTGAGGGAAAAAAGTGGGTCAGGCTGGACTATAATGCTGTTCAAGAAGTTTCAGTATCGGGAATCGGTGCAGCGGCGGAATACGGTGAATTCTCTGGTGTTGTTTTCAATACAGTCACTAAATCAGGAGCAAATAGATTCGAGGGTTACGCAGAACTTCTTTTTCAAGGAAAAGGCTGGACGAGTTCCCATGAGTTAGCTGAAGATGAAGGAATAACTTACCAGGAGCGCCAAGAAATCGGCGCATCCTTTCAACTCAGCGGTCCGATAATCAAGGACAGGCTTACCTTTTTTGTCTCGGGTGCTTGGTACAATGTGAAAGCCTATTATGAAGAAGGTGACTTTGACTATTCCAACTGGTATACGCCAAAGATTTTCGGCAAGTTGAGCTGGCAGGTCTCGGGCGACACCCGTTTTAATCTTTTTGGGCAGTACGATGACAGTCGCAGTCCTCAGATGATGGGCGGATGGATGTTTAGAGAGGGCGCCAATGCCGAGTATGAGTCCCCCAATTTTATTCTCAACGGAGACCTTCTCCATGCTTTCTCAGACAAGACCTTCGCAGAAGTTAAATTCGCCTATTACAAAGGGAGAGCAGAGACCAATCCGGTCAAAGGGGATGAACCTGGCATTATAGACGCCTGGAATTGGGTTTATTACGGAAATTACATCTATCGTCCTCATGATAAGAGAGAAAGACTTCAGGTTAAAGCCAGTGTCTCCCACCACGCTGATGATTTTGTAGGAAGCCATGATCTCAAAGCCGGAGTCGAACACCAACGAGGCCACTTCTTATACGGAGATAACACAGTCGCCTATTATGTCTATGCTATGGGTTATTATTATGAGTATACTGTTGTCGGAAGCTGGGGGTATGAACATGAGGGCTATGTCAGGACCACTGGCTTTTTTGTGCAGGACAACTGGAGCATTACTGACCGTCTGACCATTAATCCCGGGCTGAGGTACACGATTTATCGAGGAAGTGTTGAAACTTCTGATGTAAAAGTCAAGCCAAAATCTACCATAGCTCCCAGGATGGGATTGACTTTCGATGTCTTGGGAGACCGTTCTCTTGCCCTGAAGGGGCATTGGGGGCGTTATTATGACAACCTCTACGTCCGGGGCTTTAAGGGCCTATCAGAAAGCAACTGGGAATCCTGGGGGTATTATATTCTTGATATGGACCTTTGGAAGAGCTCTTATGCAGCTGGAAATCCAGACCCTGCCAGTTATGAAGTCTGGTGGTATGACCCTGGGCGTGGAACGAATGTTTCGGTAGACGATGATTTGGAGCAAGCCTACATGGATCAGTGGACTGTCGGACTTGAATATGAGCTCTGGAAGGACACTTCCATCGGAGTGACTTATATTAACAGGAATCATAAAGAACTGCAGGGACAGATTCCGATCAATTCAAAATGGATACCTGAGGAGATAGAGAATCCCTTAGGTGGTACGATCACTGTTTATAAGGCGGATTATAATGTAAATGCAACTGAATGGTTGATCACAAATCCGAGTAAAGGAGAGTTTCCAGGCATCGTCTTTATCGATCCTTACCGGAAATACGAGGGATTTGAGATTTTCCTGAACAAGCGTTTCTCCGACAACTGGATGCTACTGGTGTCCTATGTCTACAGCAAAGCTACTGGCTCAGTCGATAACAATTCTACGCGCTTAGCTGCAGGAGCAGAAACCAATTCTGGATGGGCAAAGTTTTATCATAGCCCTAACACGCAGATAAATTCAGATGGGCATCTCACCTATAATCCCACTCACATGCTGAAGGTCCAGGGCACCGTTATTCTCCCTCTAGATATCAGTTTATCGGGTAATTTCTCGATCATCTCCGGCAATACCTGGGCGAATACTCTAAAACCAGACCGGAGAACATATTACATGCCCAGCTCCGCTAACCTGAACATTCTCCTTGAACCAAGAGGAAGTCAGAGGTACGATACCCAGTACAATCTTGATCTCAGACTGGAAAAAACATTCAAAATAGGTCGTTACTCGCTGGGCATTTATGCTGATGTCTTCAATGTCCTGAATGATGATGCCATAACGTCCTGGATCACCTGGTACGGGCTGCCGAATTATCAGAATATCACTGGAATACGTGCACCCAGAGATTTTAAACTCGGATTGCGATTCTGGTTCTAAGATAGGCTGTTAACAAAAGAGGAGAAGAGGTTTCTCTCTGCTCACAGAAGCCAGACTCTTTTAGCTGAGAAAGAAGTACACATACTTTTGGAGAACTGATATTAATAGTCTATATATTGTTATGAAATTCAATAGCTAATATTGTTTTGTTGACTTCGCCCCTCTATTGAGATTTCTTTCTTCATTTGCCATTTCTCATTGCTTATGAAGATAGAAAGATCCGTCTGTAGAGCGTTCGCTATTTAGCTTTAAGACAGGAAAATAAAGTGCAAGTTGTCACACCAGACAACCGTGAAAAAGCAACTTTGCTGGTTGCTAGATTCATTGCCCGAGAGATTAAGGGCAAACCTCAAGTCGTTTTAGGCTTAGCGAGCGGGCGCACTATGGAAGCCGTCTATCGGAATCTGGTTGAAATACATCAAAAGGAGAAGTTAGATTTTTCTCAATGTCAGACATTCAATCTCGATGAATATGTAGGACTTCCTCCCGAGAATGAACATTCCTACCATTTTTATATGACCAAACATTTGTTCAGTAAGGTCAATATTGATTTATGTCATGTCCATTTGCTTAACGGTATGGCCAAAGACCTGAAAGCCGAATGCCAGAGTTATGAAAAATTGATCCAAGAATGCGGAGGAATCGATCTCCAGCTCCTGGGCATAGGTTTGAACGGACATATTGGATTCAATGAACCTTATTCCTCTTTGAGTTCAAGGACGCGAAAGGTAGCACTGGCTTCTCCCACAATAGCCCAAAACAAATCGCAATTCGGAAATGATGAAGAAATGATACCAAAATGGGCCCTGACAATGGGCATCGGAACGATTCTGGAGGCACGCTGCTGTATTCTGCTGGCTACTGGGATAGAAAAGGCTGAGATCTTGGCGAAGATGGTTGACGGCCCTGTTAAGGCCGCGCTCCCAGCTTCAGCTCTTCAAGTGCACCCCAATTGTATTGTTATAGCTGACGAAGCAGCGGCTTCGCAGCTCCAGAGTAAGGATGACTTCAAATGGATTTTTGAGAATGACCCAGAATGGGAAGAATTTAGGATAAAGTAGCTGGAGATATTTATCTTATCATGAAATACGATTTTCGCTCTTTGATGGAAAACTTTGTGATTTTAGGTGATTTTATAAACGCGAATCCATATGGGACAGGTCTTGTTAATGACACCTTTGCGGTAAGGTTCCATCAAGGAGGGACTCCAGTACGCTACATCCTCCAGCGGGTGAACCATAATGTTTTTAAAAATCCAGTAGCTTTAATGGAAAACATCTATCGAGTCACTACCCACCTCCGCCAGAAAATGCTCGTTTCCCGCTCAAAGGGAGTAACTCGTGAGGCGCTGACTCTCATTCCCGCTCGTGATGGCAAATGCTACTACCAGGATGAACAGAAGAATACCTGGCGGGTCTATATCTTCATCGAGGGGTCCCAGACCTATGATGTTCTCGAGTCTGAGCAGCAGGCTTATGAAGTTGCTCAGGCTTATGGTCATTTTCAGCGATTGCTGGTGGACTTGCCAGGTTCAAGACTAAACGAGACAATACCGGATTTTCACACCACTACAAAACGATTCGAGCAATTTGGGAAGGTGCTCAGCAGAGATACGGACAACCGAGCTGAGTCTGCCAAGAAAGAAATAGAATTCGTGCTCGAGCGCAAATCAATGACCCAGGTGCTTCTTGATCTATTTAATTCAGGTGAGATTCCTGAGAGAATTACTCACAACGACACCAAGATCAACAATGTCATGTTGGATGATAAAACAGGAAAGGGAGTCTGTGTCATCGATTTAGATACTGTGATGCCAGGGCTTTCTCTGTATGATTTTGGGGACATGGTCCGGACAGCAGCCAACCGGGTCGGCGAGGAAGAGAGAGACCTATCCAAAGTTTCCGTCAACCTCCAAATGTTCGAAGCGCTGGTCAAAGGATATCTGGATTCAGCTGGAGCGTTCCTTAATAAGACCGAGAAAGAATATCTTGCTTTTTCAGGAAAGCTTATCACTTTTGAAATCGGGTTTCGTTTTTTGACCGATTACCTTTCGGGTGATGTCTATTTTAAAGTTCATCGAGAAAAGCATAATCTTGACCGAGCCAGGAATCAATTCAAGATGGTTCAAGAGATGGAAAATTTAGAAGACAGAATGCGATCTATCGTAAAAGAGTATGAAACCTGAATGAAAGATAATAGATTTGGGAGCGAGAGGATAGGAAAGGAAGGATGTTAAACGATAACCATAAATTTAGACTCATTCCGCCGGAGATAACCCCTGTATTAGATCCTTACTTCCGTCCAGCTGTTCTGGCTAATAAGGAATTTAAAGCAAAAGTGGAGGCTTTGAAGAAGCCAGACCGGGTGAGATTAGCTATCGAACAGGAAAGCGGTTCAGTTTTCCACTTTAATCTCAGTGTATTCCCCGCTGATCATCCAGAAGCATCGGGAAATTTTCACTACCTAGAGCGATTTTTAAAATTCGTGTTATGGTCGCGGGGAGGATACAAGATCTATTTTGCCGGTCCCCAGCAGTTAGGAAAACAGCTCCAGCAGTATTACAGCCAAACGGCAACTGGTAAATTTGACGCCGCGATTATGGGGAACTGGATTTATGAGAAACCATTCGAAGTCATGATCGTAACTCTTCAGGATATGATGGAAACTGACGATTTCCGGGCCAAAAAGATTTTCGAAACGATCGGAACTTATCTGGGCTATGCTGTAGCTCATTATGCTGATTTTTACGAAATCAGGAATATTTTAATTTTAGGGCGAGTCACTACAGGGCGTGGCGGCTCAGTAATAATCGGAGGAGCGCAGGCTGTGCTAAAACGGGAATTTCCCCAGCTTTTGGAGAAGATTGCTTTTCATATTCCGAGCGAAAAAGAAAAGCGCCACGGCCAAGCTATTGCCGCAGCCAGCCTTCCTTTGATTCCTAAATTGAGGTGAGGTAAGGTGAGTAATCCCTATCGTAAATTCGTTTCCGATTTTGCTCTTTTACTCAAAAAAGGAGAAAAATTGCCGTCAGGAATCCCTGCGTCTGCCCGTGAGGTTGATATTTCGCCCCTTGCTCCGAAAGTTATCATTTTTTCTCCCCATCCAGACGATGAATGTGTAGCCGGAGCTCTTCCCCTGCGCTTACTCAGGGAGCTCCGCCTGAAGGTCATTAACGTAGCTGTCACCCAGGGCAGCCGAAAGAATCGCCAAAAAGAGCGCTTCGCAGAACTGCAAAATGCCTGCAGCTATCTTGGATTTGAACTTGTTCAGACGGTAGAGAACGGTTTGGAAAGGATAAATTTAACAACAAGAGAAAAAGATCATCAACGCTGGAAGGATGCAGTCAGGGTGATATTGAAAATTTTAGTGGAGCTTCAACCTCGAGTAGTTATCTTTCCCCACCAAAATGACTGGAACAGCACTCATGTTGGAACTCATTTTTTGGTAATGGATGCTTTGAAGAAAATGGAAAAAACCTTTTCCTGCTACATCGTAGAAACAGAGTTTTGGGGAGCTATGGACACTCCGAATCTCATGATTGAATCTTCTGAGGAAGATGTGGCGGATTTGATCACAGCTCTTTCTTTCCATAAGGGAGAAATCGAGCGCAATCCTTACCATTTGCGTTTGCCCTCCTGGATGATGGACAATGTGCGGCGCGGAAGCGAGTTAGTGAGCGGTCAGGGTGCGGAAGCGTCTCCTTTGATCTTTGCTACCCTTTATCGTCTTCGTAAATGGTCAGATTTAAGAATGGAAATCTTCTTTGAGGGTGGAAAAGCGGTTTCTCAAGCAGAGTCGTTAGAAGATCTTTTTCAGCAGCTGTCTTGATAGCTTTTTTCTTCTCATCCCCACAAATTTTCTGGATAGATACCTTGGTGAACTAAATCCTGGATTTTCTTGGTGACGGCAGTTTTATCTTCTTTATAGGTCACCCCAAACCAGTTTTCCTCGGTCTTCAATACTTTTACTCGGGCTTTATGGGATTGGATAATTTGATTCAGAATATCTGGCAGAAAGAATTCTGTTTTTGCGTTCTGGCTGTGCTTCTGAATGAATCTTTCAAAATAAAACTCAAGATGGGAGAAAACAGAGGGCGTGAATCCCATCAGGTTGGTTGAGACTATCGGGTCTTCCTCAATCGGAATCATAGTCCCTTCTTCATCTTGATAGGCGATTTTCCCCTGAATTTTTAAAACGTGAGTCCTTTCGACTATGCTTTTTAAATATCCTTCTTCATCCAGCTCACAGATAGCCCGGGAGACATAGCCGTGCTCAGAAAGAGTCCTGGACAATTTGTAACCCACAAGACAGTATCTTTTATCGGCCTTATCCAGAGAAGATAGATAGGAGAAAAGGATTTTGAACGATTCAGCCCCGTAAAAATCATCCCCGTTCAACACTGCAAAGGGTTCATTTATTTTCGAGGCAACTACCAGAACAGCATGGCCGGTTCCCCATGGCTTTATCCGGTGAGTGGAGACCTGAATTCCCTCAGGAACATCCTCGATTTCCTGCAAAACATAGTGAACCTCGATTTCATCTTGGTATCTTTTTGAAAAAATCTCTCTGAACTCATTTTCCATGTTTCTGCTGATGACAAAAGTGATTTTATGAAAGCCTGCCCTGGAGGCATCAAAGACGGAGTAATCGATGAGTGTCTCTCCAGAGGGACCAAATTCATCCATTTGCTTCAAGCTGCCATAGCGACTGCCTATTCCTGCGGCCAGAATCAAGAGACTTGGTTTCATTTCAATACTCTATTTTAAAATTGCTATTTTAACGGTGCAGGTCCAATTTTTTTAACTCGTTTAATAAAATCTTCCAGCTTATCGGATCGTGGTCCTGCCCAGGTGCGCTCTGCCAAAACCAACTTAGGGATTTCTGCCCACTTGTCAAACCAATCATCTTCCTTATCTTCCATCCTGTCTGCCCAAATGCAAACCTGAAAGCCCAGAACCTGAGGATGAATTCTCGGTTGCCACTTTTCATAATTGTACTTGGAATCGAAGAAACCATAGTCACCCGGTTTTTTACCGTAGCCAGGTGTTACGTACAAAGCACCCTCACCTTCTTCGGTGGTGATGATAACATTATATCCGTCTGAGATGATGGCATCCTCTCTGGGTTTATTCCATACAGTGATCAGAATATCTTTGTTGGGCTGAATACTGGTGTTATTCCGCATCTTTTCATTGGGAGAGAATCTCCACCAGTTCCAGACCTGGGTTTGTTTGCCGTATGATTTTATCTGTTCATTGACTTCATTAAGCCATTCGATGAACACATCTCCCGGATGAGAATATCCTCTGGCCTTCATGGCGGCCACGAGTTCCGGGCAGGCGTATTTCTGGGCATCATATTGATATTCATCCCCGCCAAGATGGAATATAGAGGCATCAAAGAGAGGAACAAATTCATCGAGGAGAGCTTTAATCCATTCGCGCACCTCTGGCCGCGTCACGTCCATTGTCCAGGCCTTGCCGGCCTGGTTGGCTTCTTCACCTTGCCAGCGGGCTTCCCGCATGGATTGGCATTTGAAAGCCAGGGCGGGATTATAATCAGTTATGGCTGTGGCGTGGGCGGGAAGGTCAATCTCAGGAACCAGCATCACCTGGTATTTTTTGGCGAAGTCCTGCAGTTCGCGAATGTCGTCTTTGCTGTATGCTTGCTGTGCAGCCAAGCCTGGATAGGTATCGCTCTTCAAGCGGAAACCTGACCAATCGGTAAAATGCATATGGATAAAATTCATTTTGTACCAGGCCAATTTCCGAATGGTTTTCTTCAAGTAATCCATCCCCCAGAATTTGCGTCCGGCATCGATCATGATTCCCCTCTTCTTGAATTGGGGAAAGTCTCGAGCGAATCCTCTCTGGAGGGATCGCTTATCAGAAGACTGCTTCAAGAGCTGGAGAATTGTCTGGATTCCAGAGAAGGTTCCGTGGGATGTATTGGCTCGAATCGTGATTGTATCTCCGATTTCAAGCAAGTAGCCTTCATCATCAATTTTTTTATCTTCATTATCTAAGGTTAAGAAGATATCTCCGCATTTCGCTTCAGGCGTGGTGAGGACCTTCAAATCAAGACCCGAAATAGCCATCAAATCTTCTCGAAATGTATTGGCGGTCTCTGTAAGCTGAGCCTCATAATCTTTTTCAAGCTTAATCCTTGAATGTATCGTCAAATGAAATATTCCTTCACCTGGAATCCATTCTCTTAAGCTGGGGACGACATTGGGCTGAGCTTCAGGTGGAGCAGCGTTTAGAAGTAGGGGAGTCACTCCTGCGAACACGACCAGAATAGTCAACCTTAAAAATGAGCATTTTTTTGGTGACTTCATTCTCGATTTCTCTTTTCCTCTCTTCATACTTGCGAGCCCTTTCTATTTAATATTGAATTCTCGTTTAAGTATCTTCTTTTTTCCCTCAAGCACGGCTTCAACTTCCACAACATTGTCTGAAGAAGAGAGAGCGATTTCTTTTAAAAAGCGTCCCTCAGGATTGACCATGACTTCCTTCCCGTTTATATATATCTTTGTTCCCTTTTCCACGAAACCGTAGACTTTTGTGATTGGAGGTCCGGTTACAAGTACTGTGTTTGTAGATGGATCTGTAGCCAGAAGAATGAGCGGAGACCGGTCAATTTCACTTATTTCAGAGGCAAGCAGTCTTCTCACAGAATAAAAGGTCTCTGGGTCGGTTATGTATTCGGTTAGACTTTTCACCAGAGTGCTGCAGATTTCTTGGCTGCGAAAATGCGCAGGGAAACTTTTCTCATTAATGCCCAATTTTTTTAGTATTTGCCTGGTTTTGAATTCAAGTAGCCAGAGATACTCATAATCCTCGAGACCTTCTCTCATCATCTCCCACCTTATCGAATTCATGGGTCCCTTTTTACCCGGGTAGATGATATGTGAATCTCCAGGAGGGAATCTTGGTGCGGCGCCAAAAGGATCCTCCCAACCATAGGTTAAACCCCAATGGAGGAATCCTTCTGTGCCTGTGGCATAGTTCATCCAGTGAAAGATGCGTGTTTTACTTAGGTGATAATCCAGAAACCGATTAGCATAATAACCCCAAGGTACACAACAGGTATAAAACCAGAGTTCTGTGCCTGCAGCTTGAGCCTTTTTGTATTCATCAAACCAAGTATTAAGGTTGAGTGTTAGCGGCACCATGATATCGAGCATATCTTCGAATCCTGTGGCTCCGATCGCATCTATTGTTTTAACTCCTGGGATATGCTGGTGAACAAATCGCGACGCTTCTTTCCACTGCTCGATATTATGAAAAGACGGCTCATCGGCCACATGAATAATCGTTTTATCCAGCCAGCCCTTTTCCTTCAGATGATGGTGTAGATCTTTAAGTAGAGCTGCTAATCCTCGGTCGCCGGGAAGGGTGATTTTTTCTCCAGTTTTTCTGTCGGTCAGCTCAACTTCATTCAAGATTATCTCAGTTCCTCTTCGGCCTCCCTTGCCATGTCGAGCGACATGCCAGAGCTCGATCCTGTCGTTTACCCCAGCTTTCAAAAAAGTTTCGACAAACCTATCGAAGTTTGTGTAGTCGAAACTCAATTCGCCGGAGGCTTCTCGGTAGCCTTGAATTATCTGCCAAGGAGTGAAAACGACGTTCTGGCGGTGCTGTGCTAGATTTTTTGCATAGCGAGCCAATATTTCCCAGAATTCTTCAGTAAACTCCTTGACGCTGTGTGCTCTGGCAATATGAACGATTTCAAACCAGTTGGTTATATAGAGATGTCGCTCTCCGGGAAGTTCAAAAGGATAAACAGTAAGTTCGAGGGGAAGGATTTCATTCCCAGTGGATGTCGCAACAGTGACTTCACCTTTATAAATTCCGAAAGGAGTTCCCCCTGGGATGTAGACTGTGATCCAAACAGGCCTAGACTGTTTGGCTTCTATGGTGAGATGTCTTTCTTCAAGAAGCGGATCTGGACAATCAAATGGCGCTAAACGAATAAATTCTCCCTCAGGAATATATTCATGCTCTCCGCATTCGGCATCTGACGTATTGCGTTCGACGGGAACAAATCCAACGAAATGCCATTGAATATTATCTGGAGCGATTTCTACTCCGCTTTCTTCATTTTTTAATGCATTCAACTTTATAGTCACGTCTTTGAGTTTTACGTTGGACTTTATGACAAATTGAGCCGATTCGTATTCATTGGCCGCAGCTTCCAATTTTAAGACCTTAGGCCTGTTATCTTCTGGAGATGTATCTTTAAAGACCTTTTCTAAGGGATTAACCACAGAGATTTGAACCTTTTTAGCGCAGGCTGTGAAAATCATACTCATTGCTGTAAAGATACAAAAAATTGCTCTCATTTTTTTAAGTATTGAATTTGACATTCCTGTTATCCTTTGTTTTTCTCACGGTATTATAGTTCAAAGAAAATTTTTTTCAATGTTCCTTAATCAAATGATTTGTAAATCCCATTTTTATCAATTTCTGGCATGCACTTCTGATTAATGTCTTCTGAAGCCATAATTGATTTCATTATACTATAATCCATAAATCTCATTATTTGAACAGCACCAGGTATAATTTTAATCGTCAACTGAGGGCAATATTTTCTTTTCGTGAGATAAAATCAGATATTTACTCTTCTTAGGCAAGATCGCACTGAGGATGAAGTTTTTTGTTGGCGATAAGAGCATCCTGATCACAGCCAGATTGATTTCAATAGAGGAGCTGAGCTCTCGACTGATATAGCACAAAGATATTATCGAAAAGGAGGCTATTTCTATGATGATCCCGACACACCAAGAAAAGATAAGAATTTCCTTTTTGGTCGTGCATCAAATCTCACACAATTTTCCCCAATTTCCACCCACTTATCTACCGAAGTAACATTATCACATCCAAAACGACAAGGTCAACGACTCCCCCTCTCTTTGGCCGCCGCTATTTATCCTATTAGTGTTTTAAATCCTATCCTGTTACCAATTGAGGTTCAACGCTCAGAAAATCCCTTAGTTTCCCCCGCGTGTTTACATCATATGCTCTCTTTATGAGTTCGAAAGCTTTCACGCCAGGTGTGCCAGCTTTATTTCCCTATTTACAGGCTGTTCCTTGATTTTGTCTTTTAACTTATAATCCCGCAGTTTCAGCTATAAATCCATCATTCATACCGCAGGGAATCAACAGGATTGGCCGTAGCCGCTTTGAGGGACTTGTAACCAACTGTGGTCACTGCGATCAGAAGTGTGATTATTCCGGAT
>Ga0209636_10001441_pt1 | contig 24042 bp, 26 predicted proteins | sample DeeMarSWOR152_54_FD_187464 | JGI IMG/M metagenome (GOLD analysis project Ga0209636, IMG submission 187464) | Marine sediment microbial communities from White Oak River estuary, North Carolina - WOR-1-52-54 (SPAdes) (version 2) | ecosystem: Environmental > Aquatic > Marine > Intertidal zone >...
TACGAAGGGGCCACTAGCGCTAGAATGGAAGCACTGCTCATAGACCGAGACAGCAAATATGAGGATTTCACGGGAAATCGCATCAGCAGACTGGTGGAACTGATGTCATGGTTGACTAAAAACCAGCATGCATGGTAGATGGAGTCTCCATAACGCAGACAGCAATATGCGTGCAATGTTGCTCAGAATAAACCTGTTGCGTGCGCATGAGTAATGCATGCATGTGCATAACTATCACACACAAACAAACAGACTCAGTTTAGCAGACCTGTAAAAAAGTGGTCTAACTGTGCAGGCGAGAGAAATGCATAAAAAAAGTGGATAGTTACTCTAAGAGCGAGACTTGAAATCTAATGTATTGGGAAACTTCACTCTGATAATTTCCAACGGTTGTTGTCAGGGAAATTGGCAAAAACAAGTCAATCATTTCAAACTAAGCACAAACTAAGCATGTTCTCGTAAGCCAATTACTTACTCTAAGCGTAAGCAAGCATTCATAGTTTAGGAACACTCTATGATAAATGGCGAGGTCGTTTAGTCCGAAGGACTACTCTCCCTCCACGAGAGGAAAACGCTGGTTCAAATCCAGCCCTCGCCACTTCTACACCTATTGTATGACTGTTTCAACCTTATAACAGAGTTGCATGCATGCATAGTTACCATGTACCTTGAAGTCCCGAAGAGTTACCAGAACCCTAGAGAGAAAGAATAAAATCTAAGCTGAATACAAAGGATTTTTCGTTCTTCAATCAATTTCCATAGATGAACCAAAAGAAGCTCGAATCTCACTCAACGTTGTTGAAATTCTAGGTCTCACCTTGACAACCCTGAACATTTTGTTGCTTGCTGTTCTCCTCGTAATAGTGGTTACCTTCGTATTGGCTATTGTTAGAATGAAAAGGCACAAGCAAAGATCAAGTGCTTTTTCGCAACAAAACATCTTAATACTTACGAAGAAATAATATACATCGCGCGCGCTTCCGTTTTTAGACAAAAACATTGGTAAACGTGAATATACCCATTCACATTTGATTCACATTGAGAGCTTACTTCCATAGTGATGTTGAAAACAATGGAAGTAAGAGGGGGGGTAAGTGAACAATTTTTTACTTCCATAAACGATGTTGATTTACTTCCATAAAAACGAGATTTACTTCCATTATACCACATCAGGCTGTGTTACAGCGTTACAAGCTTAATGCTTCAAATGCTCCCTTAGTTTTCGCATAACCCACATACGGGTTTGATTAGGATAAAATTCTTTACTATATCCGAAGAGCTATAATCTAGGGCGTATAACCGCGCGCACAACTGACGATGTTAGAACCAACATGGTTTTACAAAAAGTTATGTTGCAAAACCCAAAAATCTTACAGTAATGTTGACCACCATAGGGCACTTTAACATAAAACGTGGTGGTATTACAATATTGTGAGTGTTACCACTCAACATGAAACTGTGCCACCACTCACTGAGTGATGAAAAACCTTACAGTAAAACATATATGTACGTCGTACACGTACGCAATTCAGTTCGTAGTAAAGAAACTTGAGAATCTCTTATTTGTGGACTCATGTTCTCTCAAAAATCGTAGATTTCCAATATGGCTCAATCATAACATCATTTTTCTTATTCTCCCCAAAGTTCACCTGTGCTCGTGTGTATTAAATAATCTTCTCTTTCGAGAGAACAAGCTTTCCTTCTCGAAGTTCGGGTTTGATCCTATCGCCTTCCTTCCAACCTAAATCTCTGACTATAGTTGGAGGTATCACTAGGACCCATTTTGCATATTCTTTGCCTTTTGTTTAATGAATCAACTAAATTGAAGGATAGGCAAACGGACTCAAAACCGTCCGTGAGGGAAATGATTAAAGCAAAAGGCTCGCTTGCCTATCCTTGAAATTAGTTTATTTTGAAATTCTTAAATGTTTGGTCATTCTCACAGAACATATCAATCTCCAAACATGTATTTGACAAAAGTTATCTCAGTTTGTAGGGCAATGCCATATTATGCACGCAAGCAAGTTTTTCTGAATTCTTCGTCCAAAATTACATACCCTTCTCCCAATATACACGTGTTTAATCCTAGCGCAAAGGTGGATATAATTGGATAAGCATCTTCAGGCTTTAACATTTAAAATAGTATTATTCAATCTGAAATTTGAATCTAGGCGGTCATGCCAACCTCAGTTTTCGTGCGAAAGCTGGATGAAGAGGCTGAGATAGTCTTTAAGGTGCTTTGTTATCAAAAAATTTCTTAAAATGTGATCTCTTCCTCTTTTTCCCATCTCTTTAGCTTCTTCCAGGTTTCTTAGCAGGTAGAGTGTTTTTTCAGTAGCCTCCTCCACGGTGTTCACAAGAAATCCTGTAACGTCGTCGATGACTTGAAGTGGAATTCCACCTACGTTGCCGCCAACTACTGGAACTCTTTTCCATAAAGCTTCTGTGACGGTCATTCCGAACCCCTCACGAATGGATTTTAGAAAAGCTACGTCTGTGGCTCTTTGGAAGGCGTTAACCTCCAAGTTTCCAACCCCTATAATGTCGGTTAAAAGGTGAATGTCGTTATCCTCTCCGGCATGTCGAGCCGTCTTTTCATAGTAAACCCATCCTTCCGGGTCATCAGGAGCCATGCTTGTTATCAGAAGGAGCTGAACTCCCGGCATCTTCTTCTTTACCTTCCTATAAGTGTCGATGACTCCTAAAGGGTCTTTCCAGGGGTCAAATCTTGCAACTTGAGTTAAAATTGGTCTATTCGGATCTACGTCATATTTTTCCAAGGTTGCCAAAATTTGGCTCTCTGGTAAAGGCTTGTTTTTATCGCTCAAGGGATCTATGGAAGGGGTAATGATAGACACATTCATATTTTCTAAAGGTTTCTTCACGTACTTCTTCAAGCTGAAGACAAAGGCGTCATACTCTACTAGGAAAGGGGTTAAAAAACTCAAAAGTTCTTCATTTGGCTTGGACATGTCAATGTGGCAACGCCAAATCCATTTCCCCCTTCTTTCATCACTATAGTTGATTATGGCGAGGGGCTGTGGATCGTGTATTACGACATAATCGTAGTCTAGGCTAAGCAACTTGGCGTTTAATTTGTTGTGTTGAAGGTAAACTTTTTTCATTTCCTCGGTTAATGGGGTTTCTTTTCCTTGAAGGGCGTTATGAAAAGTCTTTGTAACGTTAAAGAATTCCTTGTTGCCCTTGATTACTTTCCACTCTGCATTTATACCTACGTCCTTCATTAATGGAACAAGTCTATGCAAAATTTCTGATACTCCTCCACCAAAGGACGTGGAGTTCACGTGAACTACTGATTTACCGGCAAGTTTCTCGGCTAATGTTTGTATTTCGTTTATTTCCTTCTCTCCAACGATTTCGGCGTAGTTGCTTAGTGATAGTTTGCAAACGGAAACTGTGCTCATCTGTTTCCCCCCTAAGAAGAAATCTTGTGTTGAAATAATAGCCTTTTGATACATTATTAATGAGGTGGTTTAAGAGGCGCACGCTCGAGAATCAAATTCTATGATATTCCTAAAATTATATATAATCACTGTAGGTACTTAACTTTGTATAGGTGGAAAATATCTATGAAAAGAAACAAAGGCATATCACAAGCTGGGTGGATGGCAATAGTTGCGGGTCTCATCATAATAATAGCAGCAATGGGAGTTGTATTGTATCTAACTCTACCAGCGCCCGAAAAACCAACACTAACAGTCTTCAGCTTATGGAGCGGCACTGAAGAAGAGAATTTCCTGGAAGCTCTAGAAACATTCGAAGAGGACACAGGAATTTCCGTTAGACATGTAGGTTACGACACTTTGGAACTCTTGATAACGGTACCAACTCAGCTTCAGGCGGGAGTCGCCATTGCAGACGTGGTAATAGCGCCGTGGCCGTCTTGGATCTTAAGTCTAGCAGGAGAAGATTACCTTACAAATGTAAAAGACATGATCGATACCACAAAGTTTCCAGAAACTTACCTCGACGTTGTGACTGCCGATAGCGCGATTTATGGCGTGCCTTTCAAAGTGTCTGGTAAACCTGGCTTTTGGTACAGAACATCCTTCTTCACCGATAATGACCTGACCGTTCCCACAACCTATAACGAGTTTGAGACTTTGTTAGCCGACATCTCAGCGATAGATGGAGTCGACGCTGCGATAGCCAGTGGAAACGGCGTCGGATGGCCCCTCTCCGATACAACTGAGGCTTTCATAGTCGGCCTAGGCGGATATCAACTGCAGCTGGACTTAATATTTGGCGACGAACAATTCAATAGTACTGCGGTCAAGGATGTTTTTGTAGAGCTGGCGTCACTGTTGCAGGCCGGTTACTTTAGTGTTCCCGATGATTTCGACGCTCAGGTAGCTAAGGTCTGGGACGGAACTTACGGCATATACTTCCAGGGCAGTTTCATAACAGCCTTTGAGCCTTTCGCATCTAACCTAGACGACGTGGGATTCTTCCCCCTCCCTGAAACGGATGGCGCAACTGGTGCCGTTGACTACGCAATCATGCCAGCGCTCACGAAACACGCAGACGAAGCACAACAGCTCATAGAATTCTTGGCGAGTGCAGAGGCTCAAGAGATCATGGTCGGTCTCGGCGGTTTTGCCGCAGCTCACACTGACGTTCCTGACTCGGCCTACAGCTCAATAGACCTAGAAGTGCTACAGTTCTTGAGGACTGTAACCATCGTTCCAGACCTCGACGACGCTATAGGTGGAACTTTCCAGACGACCTTCTGGGATCAGCTGAAGGCTCTTTGGGTTACCCCGACTATGGACTTGGACACGCTACTTCAGACCCTGCAAGACGAGTGGTCAGCTCCCTCCTTCTAGATGAAGGGAGAACCAACGATAATGAGCCCCCGCCAAATCACCACCCCCCTTCTTTTTCTCACTCCTGCTCTTCTTCTGCTGACAATTTTCGTCCTATTTCCCGTGGCGAACACCATTTACATAAGCCTCTTGAATCAAGAAGGCGAATTCGTTGGCCTCGACAATTACGCGGAAGTCTTTGGCAGAAGAGACTTCTGGAACCCTCAGAATCTCATGGAGGGAAAATCCCCTCCCTATGGAGCCTCGATCCACAACGGCATATGGATATTGATCCATCTCCCATTGTCCGTCTTCTTCGGCCTCCTTCTAGCTGTGCTCCTCAGAGAAGTCAAGGGAGGCGCAATAATCAAATCAGCAGTTTTTCTAGGGATGGTTATCCCGATGATAGTGGGCGGCATCCTACTGCGGTTTATCTACGACAAAGAGGCAGGGATATTAAACGGTCTCCTCAGGGTCGTGGGGCTAGGACACCTAGCCAGAACATGGACTGCTTTTCCCCAGACCATCCTCTTAGCTCTGATCCTTGGAAGCGTTTGGATTTGGACCGGCTTCTGCATGATAGTCTACTCCGCCGGCTTGGAGGGTATCCCCGTGGATCTCTTTGAAGCCGCTAAGATAGATGGAGCGTCCCGTTGGCGAATCTTCTGGCGCATCACAGTTCCTATGCTGAGACCAGCAACAATAGTTGTCGTTACAATGACGCTCCTCTGGGAACTCAAGATCTTCGACATAGTATGGGTCATACAGCGAGGCGGTCCGGGAGGGGCCAGCAACGTCATGGCTCTGGACATGTTCCTCGATGCCTTCTTTAGCATCCCACCCAACTTCGGCACGGCTTCGGCCATAGCGACCATATTAACTATCATGACGTTCGGGTTCGCGGCCTACATGGTCAACAGGATGGTGAAAAGTTGAGCAGACTAAATATTGTTGCAAGGCTGAAAAAAGCAAAGAGGTTCACGATTTTAACCCATGTAATTGCGTGGGCTGTCTCACTAATCTGGATAATACCATTTCTTGGGGTCGTCATGGCGTCGATAAGACCCTTACCTGAGATTCTGAACGGCTGGTGGAACTTCGAGGCTTTCAACCCAACGCTTAGGGGCTTCTTCGAAGCTTGGAACCATCCCACCGCCCCACTAAGCAGAGCCCTCCTGAACTCCCTCATAGTGACCATACCCTCAACCTTCATACCCATACTTGTAGCGGCTCTAGGAGCATACTCTTTTGCAAGGTTCAAGTTTCCCACCAGAGATTTTCTCTTTCTCACAATCGTTCTTCTCCAAACAATTCCTCAACAAATGGCCATCATACCCATCTTCAACATAATGATAAACTTAGGACTCTGGAACAACTACATAGGTTTGATTCTTGTACACTCAGCCTTCGCTCTCCCATGGCAAATCCTCTTCCTCAGAAACTTCTTCTCCGTCCTTCCCGTGGAGGTGGAAGAGGCCGCCAGGATAGATGGCGCCTCGTACTTCAAGATCTTCTATAAAATAGTTTTACCGTTGACTCTGCCAGCCCTCGCTTCTCTAACAGCTCTCCAGTTCGTTTGGGTGTGGAACGACTTCTTCTTCGCCATCATACTCATTAGCTCCCCCGAGTTAAAGTTAGCCACCCAAGCCGTACCAGTCATAAAAGGGAGACTCTTCATCGACTGGAATGTCCTATCCGCCGCCTCGATAATAGTCATGATCATACCAATCGCAATATATGTGGCCCTTCAGCGATACTATGTTAAAGGCATCGCCGCAGGAGCGGTCAAGGGCTAGAGCCTTACACTAGCGTGGCGCCTGTCTTCTTGTCGAAGATGTGTACCTTATTAGTGGGAAACGATATCCAAAGCTCATCCCCCAACTTAGCCTTAAAGTCAGGGCCCACTACAGCTTTGACCAAATAGTCTCCAACTTTGAGGTCAAGTATCGTTACATCTCCAAGAGGCTCCGTCACATCGAGCACAGCCTTGATCAACCCCTCCTTCCTCTTCGCGTCCTTGTAGACAAGAACATCTTGAGGCCTCACACCTAATATACACACATCAGAGGTACACTTCTTTGCTGCCTCCGCCACATGCTCAGGCAGAGGATACCTGAACTCTCCAGTGTCGAGAATGCAAGGAGCTCCTCCAATCAAGTTACAATCGAAGAAGTTGGTAGGTGGGCTGCCTATGAAGCCAGCTACAAACACGTTGGATGGATTGAAGTAAATCCCATCAGGCGTACCAGTCTGTTGGAGAACACCTTCGTTCAAAATAGCAATATTGTCTCCCATGGTCATGGCTTCAACTTGATCATGAGTAACGTAAATCGTCGTGACCCCGAGTTCTTTCTGAAGCTTCTTAAGCTCAGCTCTCATGTAAACCCTCAACTTAGCGTCTAAGTTACTTAGAGGCTCATCCATAAGGAAGACATGTGGATCCCTAACCATAGCCCTGCCCAAAGCCACTCTTTGTCGCTGGCCTCCACTGAGTTGCTTTGGTTTTCTGTCAAGAAGCATCTCTATCTTCAGCAACTCTGCAACTTTCTGAACCTTTGCCTTTATCTCATCCTTTGGAAACTTTAAGTTCTCTAGAGGAAAAGACAAGTTAGCGGAGACGGTCATATGAGGATAGAGAGCATAACTTTGAAAGACCATGGCTATGTCCCTCTCCTTGGGGTCTAGGTCGTTTACCAGTTTATCTCCAATGTAGATTTCCCCCTCCTCAGGGGTTTCAAGACCAGCGATGCATCGAAGAACAGTTGTCTTTCCACAACCTGATGGCCCCAACAAAACAAGGAATTCTTTGTCCTTCACTTCTAGGCTTAATGAACTAACTGCTACGACGTCTCCGAAGCTTTTAGTCACTTCCTTGAGGAGAACTTTAGCCAAGGTAGCCACCAGATGGACAAATTTCTAAGAACTTTATGAGAGATCTTTCTTAAAAGCGATGTGATATGCGCGCGCATTCCTCTGCAGTATATCCTGAGTTCTTAAGCTTTTTGATGTAATTTTTTATAAGCTGAGAAGGCTAGTAGACCTACATAGTATATTATTCCAAGAATGCCCATCCACACACAAACACTGTAAACTTCTAATGATAAAGTGGGATTATACATGGGGTTTATTGTCAACGGGTAAAATGGACGTATGTCAGCGTAAAGCGGAGAGTCCAGTAAAACATGAAGTGTTGTGCCTAAAGCACCAGCAACAACGAAAGATTTCACACTCAAATTATCAGCCGTCTCCAAAAAGAACACTTTATAAAGTGGTTGGAAAAATCTCTCAAGAAGGAGCATAGCATAACCAAGAATAAGACCCATCAATAACGCTAGCAAAAATGTATGAAAATATCAATGCAAAGGATATCTTAACCCGAGAAAAAGTACTAAGAACGGTTCAACATCAACTATTACGTTAGCTAAAATAAACGTCGGCACATACACATACCTTCTAAGAGGAAGCCCCAAACCCAAAGCTGGACCTAAATGAAACGGCGTAAATGGCATCAGTATCACACATCTAACTTATAAAACCGAGACACCTCTTCACTATCGCAACGTTTTCTTGGTCTAGGAAATATCTCACTTTCATCCCTTCCGTCACAAAATCGATAAGCTCCATTTTCCTTAAACGATTTATCTGCCACGTCAAGGCTTGGGAGGATATTCTAAGTTTTGAAGCCAGATCCTTATGAAAGGGCTGCTGTTTCTCTGATAGGATGGATAGAATCTTTCCTGCTGTTTTGTGTCTCAGGAGAGAAATTATTTTCATTTCACGCTCTCCAAATTTTTTGGAACGAAAATATCTCTTATATCGTCCGTCGCGAAAGAAAGAGATCAGCCCTGCCTTCGTGAGAAGACCTAAATGATATTGCGCTACTCCTACGGATAGATTCAGATAAACGCAAATCCCTCTAAAATGAATTCCCGGATTCGCTTTGACAAAATTAAAGACTTCCGTACGCGTCGATTGATTAAGAGGAGGAGGCTTGTCTAAATGTGCTACTCCGAAAACAAAAGGTGCAAGGGTAACTAATGAATTGTGTGGAGATGTTGGAACAGTAGCTGAGAAGATGCGGTTTCCATGCGAGTAGACTAGAGTTGCTAGTGACGAAAACAGTATTAATGTTAAGAGGAATACAAATAAAGCTCTGGTTAGCCTCAATGTACATCTCACTGGATGTTATTTATTCTTAAGCTTTTTATGATTATTTGTAAATGAATGTACTAGTAAAAGAGTGTACCAAAAGAGTTATTTTTTCACATTTTAAGATTCTGTTCTAAAGTGTAGATTTAAATAAGGTTTTAATCGGTTGGTTAATTGTCTGGTGTTAGCCAGTGTTTTCCTATGCTTTGAAAAGAATTGTTCGTTCCCCAGGATTGTTTGCTGCGTTGCTTTTAGGCGTTGTCCTAGCATCTACTTTTTTTGCGGGTATAAACATTGGTGCAGATACAACTGCTAAGGCGGCTTTGAACCAGCAGCTAAGTCGAGTTCTAGTGGACATCACCGCTGGCAAGTGGTATGGCTCACATCTAACTTCCGTCAACTGGACCAATGCTGCTGAAAAGGTTACTTTAGTTAGCGATGTGGTCCACACCGAGGTCATTTCTAGAGCTGATTGGTATAGGGAGACCGATGAAAAGAACTTTACATCCTTCGAAATAGCGGGAATAGTTGACGCTTCGCGAGTTCATAGCGGTTTACAAATAACATCCGGTACTAGTTCACTCCAAGAAAATGAGACTTACGTGTGGATTGGCTCTCCAGATGCCGACAAACTAGAAGTAAACGACGTTTTGACATTCAACTTTACTTTTTGGACTTACGCACAGGTTGAGAAGAATATAAGTTTACAGCTCAAAGTCGCAGGCTTTGTAGACTTGGACGAGACAGCGTACGCTCTCGTTTCTAGACAATACTGGAGTGGTGACAGCCAGATAATTTACATGAACCCGATGAGGGAATATGCTGGGCCAATTTACTACCGCAACCTTCTCATAGTAAACTGGGAAAGAACGTTCGCCAAACTTCTCGACACAATCTATGCACTTAATCCATCTTATAGTCCCTTTTCTACCGAGATTCTAGTATCTCTCAACCGAGAAGCGGTAATAAATCCATGGGACATTGGAGCCTCACAAGAAACCATCAATCGCATTATTCAGCAGATAGACAACGAAGTTGCAGAATTCGGCCTAAACGTTGACAACAATTTGCAATCCGCTTTGAGTGTATACCAGGCTCTTTCCATTGGGATGAGGATCAGCTTCTTAGTTGTGGCGCTTCCTGTATTCTTTGTGGCATGGTATGTTGGAACGACGGTTTCAGATGTGTCTTTCAACTTGAGACGGCGGGAGATTGGCTTACTGTCTGCTAAGGGTTTCTCTTCTGGACAGCTTTTCCGCTTATTCTTATCAGAATCATTGCTGATCGGAATTCTTGGCGGCCTTATCGGCATTGGTTTAACCTTCTTACTCAGCCCTTTCTTCGTTACTGTGATAGGAGGCGATTTTGGCGGGGTGTCTCCAGTATTAACATCAGAGGTCGTAATTTTATCGATTATTTTTAGCACTGGCATAACCCTTCTTTCGACCTTTAGACCATCCAGGAGAGCAGCAAGACTGCCTGCTGTAGATGCTTTGAAAGAGTATATGTATGTAGAGGAGACAAAACCGTACAAGCAAAAATGGCCTTGGGTGGCTCTTTTCCTAGGCACCTATAAGATAGGCATGATTCTCTTGGGCATGCCTAGCCTAATGCAATTCTTTATGGGAAGGCCTCCGCCAACGACAAACATATTCCTCATGATCCTCTTGGCAGCATGGATGATCATCGATAGCATTCTAACTCCTATTGGACCGTTACTTTTCTTCTGGGGTTTCACAAAAATCTTCGTCCGCGGATCTTTAGGGTTTCAAGAATTAGTAACAAGAGCAGCGAAATTTCTTGGAGACTTGGGTACGTTAGCAACAAAAAATGTGCGAAGAAACCCCGCCAGAGTCGCCTCAGTTGCCTTCTTAATCGCCTTGATAATTGGCTATAGCTTTCAAACTGTAGGCGTCCTAGCTAGTGAAGAGGACTATGTAATTCGCCAAGTCAAAACAAATGTGGGTGCAGACATAAGCGTATCACTGACCACTCTAGTTAACGCCACGGCAGTCATGGAAGAAATCGCAAAACTATCGGAAGTGGCATCTACAACCTTAGAATATTCCTTCCATGGACAAACTAGTTTCCAAAGTCTATCACTTGTTGCTGTAGATCCCCAAGAATGGCTTTCTACAGCATATTACGAGAATGAATGGTTCACAGGAAACGATGTCACAACCGCATTTCAACAAATAACTATCGACAACAACACGATCATTTTGGAACGGACAATAGCGAGCAACCTAGACCTCGGAATCGGTGACTTTATAACTCTTGACATCGACTACGCAACGATAAAACTAAAAGTGGTAGGCTTTTTCGGCCCTGAAATCAGTGGAGGGCCTCAACCTGTTTTTAGACCTAGCGAATCTTACTCAAGTTCCTCATTTTGGTCATATGTCCCCACGAACTTGTATCACACACTTGATAGCACTGTGTTTGCATCTGGAAAAATCTTAGTCAAACTTGACCCGAACGCGAACGGAACAAGTGTAGCTACTCAGATTCGAGCTCTCAACCTAGACGAAATTGGCTATGTTGACTCTGTTGCAGAGCGGCTTGAGCAGCGAGAAACCAATCTGCTATTGAGCGGCACCACAAACGTTCAACGAATCGGAGTAATCTTTGCAGTAGCAGCGGCGTCAGTAGCAACAGCTCTGGTTGCGCTGGTGAGTTTGCAAGAGCGCAAGAAAGAAGTAACCATAATGAACGTTCGCGGCTTCTCTTTCAAACAATTGATAACTATGCTACTCACAGAAAACTTAGCCATTGTAATTTTCGCAACTACATTAGGCGTCGTGGTCGGCCTAATCATAGTCTACGGTAGCATAGTTGCCCTTAACACGAGTCAGTATCCCACTCTCGTAGCTCATCGCATGGTATTTCCACCAGACGCCATGCTAATTCTGTCAGCGTCCTTGGTTTTAGTTTTCGCCTCCTCAATACTTCCGATAATTGCCATCACAAAAAGGTATGTTTCAAAACTAGAAAGGATTGTGAGAGCTTGAAAGGCATGAAAGTGCTAGTGAAAGATTTGATCCGAGTCTATCGTTTAGGAAACGTTGAAGTTCAAGCCCTTAGAGGCTTAGGTATGGAAGTAAAAGAAGGAGAAATGGTCTCTGTTATTGGGCCGAGTGGGAGTGGCAAAACCACGCTACTCAACATAATTGGAGGACTGGATCAAGCGACAGCGGGCTACGTTCAAGTAGGCGATATCGTAGTCACAACTTTAAACCCCTCTCAGCTAATAGATTTTCGCAGAAAAAGTGTAGGTCATGTTTTTCAAACCCTGAACTTGATTCCAACTCTAACTGCCATTGAAAACGTCGAGCTGTCTATGATAGCAATGGGAGCTTCTCGTGGATCTCGTCATGAAAGAGTTAAACATCTGTTAGAGATAGTTGGGTTGACAGAACGTGTCAACCATAAGCCAGATGAACTGAGCGGTGGCGAGCAGCAACGAGTAGCCATTGCTGCAGCGTTGGCAAACGACGCACCAGTTTTGTTGGCAGACGAGCCAACAGGCGAGTTGGACACGGTCACTGCAATGGTTGTCGTCGATTTCTTGGTTAAGGTGAATAAAGAACTCGGCAAGACGGTCATAATGGTGACCCACGACCCTAAGGTAGCACGAGTAGCAGATCGCATACTGAAAATCGAGGACGGCACGATCAAAGCAGCACTCACCCCAGCGCAAATCGTGAAAGAGGAAGCGGCGATCTCATACGTAGACCAACTCAGAGCAAGGATAGCAGACATCGAAGCACAACTAGTAAAGCTTGATGAAGACTTCAAAGCTGGCAAGATAAGTGGTGACGAGTATGTAGAGAGGAGGCAGAATCTGAAGCAAACGAAAACCAGTCTCGACGAAGAGCTACACTGTATGGGCGTCGTTACCTGATCTGGAATGTGAATTGAGGAGGAGAACTACGGTTATGAAAGGAGAATTTTGGCGTAGTAAGCGTTTTGCCGTTATACTTGCCACCGTCATTCTGATTCCTACTTTAATGTTGCTTGCCCTGAGAGTCGACTTCGGCATCCGCGAACGAGCAAGAGAAGATGCTGTCCTCGAATACTTCTCAAAGCAGGAAGGCATGCCAGAAGCTTTCGCTCAACTCGAACAACTCACACCAACCGATTCCATGATACTCTGCTGGTGGGATTATGGTCGAGCGGTTAGAGAATGGAGCAATAGAGAAGTGATCGAAGCCTATCCGTCAAGAGATATATGGTACACTGTCGGGTCAACTCGAAATCCATTGCGTAACTTGGGAGCACAGCTTTTTGGAACGTGGGGTTCATCAGAAAGAATCCATGATTTGGCAAGAATATTCATGTTGCCAGAAGAGCAGTCACTGCCCATCATGAGAAAGTACAATGTATCATACGCGCTGGTTTTCACACCAGACGATCTGCAAAAGCTTCATTGGATTGCTGAAATTGCCGGATATAATGGAACGGAGTATCTAATACTCCAGGACGACAACTATCAACCTACAGAGCTCGGCTCTCAAGCGACCCTGTTGCGTCTAATATTCGATGATACCTTGCACCCACAACACTTCACCAAACTTTTTGACAACGGCAAAGGCAAAATATACCGCATTGACTATCCGTAGCGGGCACATATAGGTAGATAGCCCGGGATAGATTCGAACTCTCGCCAAACATGTCGCAATGCATGCATGTATCTGTAAACACTGCCCATATTGAAGCTTCACTTCCTGTGCCCGCTGTTGTCGGCACAGCAATGAGGGGAAGAAGTTTCCGAATGGGGCTGGGTTTTTCTAAATAGTCTTCATAATCTAATATGGATCCTCCGTTCATAGCCACTATATTCGCGCATTTTGCTGTATCCATGACACTTCCACTGCCCACAGCAATTAGAAGATCAATACCACGAGTTTTTTCCAAACCCTTCGCAGCGTTTTCAATAGATTCCACGGTTGGTTCAGGTTCCACTTCATCAAAAATGGAAGTTTTTACTGCCGTTGAACGTAGTTCCTTTATGAGAATATCTACTAAACCAGCGTTGATTACCACTCTATCGGCGATTATTAATGCATTGGAGACTTTGAAGTCCTCAACTACTTCTCTTACTTTTTCCACAGCTCCAATGCCAAAATATGTTTTCTTGGGCATCCTTAACGCAGAAACAGCCTCATTCATAATGAACGCCATCCATTGTTTTCTGAAAACATTATGAGAATAAGTTATTTTGGGTTTGGGGTTAAAATTTAAGCTTTTTCTTCTTCTTCTTACTTACACTTTAACTCTTACTTACCTTCTTCCTACCTCTTCACACAACAAACTACAACATAAACGATAAACTATAAACTATAACTCTCACACAACAAACAAACACACACAGAAGATTAGTAGTTACAGAATCGGGCGCGCGCTACGAGAATCGTTTTTTCCCTTGTTCTAACGATTACTCCTGACTTCAATTCATTGACTAGTGCTTCTTTCATTTTTTCCAAGCCCTTCTTTAACTCGCTATCAGTAATTAGAGTTAGGGTTGAGAAATAACGCGCTTTTCCCTTCTCAACAAGCTCATCGATATCTTTGATGTCAGAAACTTGTATCTTTTTTGTGACTTTATGGATGTGAACATCAAAACCTATCTCGCTCAGATAGTTGGATAACTCATCTACCTTTGGAAACCTCTCCAAATCGATTTCTAGTATGCGAGGAACGTATCTATGGTAGAATGATGCATGAAACTGGTCATGGTCATCAGTAACTATGAGAAGCTTTCCAAAAGGCTTTCTTAAAATTCTGCATACCATTTGCAATACTTGGTCATAATCTTGGATATGTTGAACGACGTAAGTCATTAACACGATATCGAATGAATTATCTTTGAAATCAGCCGTTTTCAAGTCTTGCAGTAACCACTTTCCCTTCGGAAACTTTTGTTGAGCTTGCATTAACATTTCTTCAGAAAAGTCAATTCCAGTCAATTTGATGTCAAATCCTTTGGCAAGTGGAATAGAATAATTTCCCGTTCCGCAACCTATGTCCAACATTGAAAGTTTACTTTTTATTGTTCTCAATTCTTGGATTTCGTTTGATAAAACTCTGAGAATCAGCTCATCAGCCTTGCGATATTCATCATATATTTTAGCCATCCGTTTAAAGCTCTCTTTTGCACTCATTGTAGGTCACGCAGTTCATGTATAACATCGGTTGCGTAAAGATAAAAAAGAATGGGTGTGGTCTTAGTGACCGCTTAGACCATTTGTATGCATGTGTATAACTCTCACACACAAACAGACTCTTTACCTAGCGTAGTGCACGCGCAACCCACATTTAAAAGCATGAGGTGTGAAACTATAAGGCATGAAACTATTTGTTTGGGATTTTCACGGGGTCTTGGAGAAGGGTAATGAAGGAGCCGTCTTAGAAATATCAAACGAGGTTTTGAGGCGGTTCGGCTATTCTCATAGATTCACTAACGAAGATATTGTGAAATTGTATGGTCTTAGGTGGTATGAATATTTCGAGTATTTGCTCCCACAAGAATCCCGAGAGAGACATTTGACGTTACAAGAATTTTGCTTCAAAATATCAAGTGCTTGTCCCGAGATAATTGCTAAACATATTGAACCAAATCATCATGTTCATGAAGTTTTGGGCAGAATTAGTCAGAAGCATTATCAAATTCTAATTTCAAATACACAACCTAAGTCTTTGAGAATGTTTCTGGACGCCGTTCAGATTTCACCTTATTTCCCTGACGAAAAAGTTTTTGCTGTCAATACACATCAACAACAGACTGGAACTAAAAGGACTATACTAGAGAAGTTTCTGAAAGATAAGAAGTTTGATAATATAATAGTGATCAGCGATTCCCCAAGTGATAAAGATATGATTTATGTTGCAGGAGGCACCTTCTATTTGTACTCGCACCCTGAAAGACCACTCAAGGAATGCGATGTTTGTTATAAGATTAATGATTTGAGAGAAGTGTTAAGAGAAGTTTAGGTGTGTGGGGTTAAATTTTAACCACGTGTGTTTGTTTGTTTATTGTGTGTGATAGTTATGCACATGGATGCATGGATGCATGAGTGCTACTGTGTCTAGAAGGGAGAGAGAAGGAAGGAAGGCGAACGAAGAGAGAGGAGAGGGAGAGAGGGAGAAAGAAGAAGAAAAAGTTAAATTTTAACCCAAAACCCAAAAAATAGGGGAAGGTAAGCGGTGTGCATATATGCATGCATGCGCCGTTATCTTTGGTGCGAGCGTTATTTATTGTCAGTGCGAAATGTGCGGTTATCTTGTAGATAACCATGTTTTTCATATAGTTTCACCACTGTTATCCAAAAACTTTTACAAATTTAAGCTCATAAGAACGCTTTGATCAAAGAAGGAAGCTTTATTTGCCGAATAAAATGTAAAAAACTTACCTTCTGGAATGGGTACTTCGACCGACTCACTATGCTTAAACAAGCAGTTCCAGTCATTGTGGGTGGAGTAGTTTTCATACTCATAGGACTTTACATGATGAAATCTGGTGTTAAGGAGAAAACTTGTTGACACGCTTTATATATGTGGTGTGTAGGCTACTTCAACTGTGTGATTCAGTGGTTGACAATTTGAGGCGCACGCAATGACAGACAACAAAAGATGGTGGGAGAAGAAATGGTGGTGGATGCTTTGCATTCTATTACCACTGGTGCTTGTTCCCGCCACCCACCTATTTTTTTTCCCCGAAACACCGCTAAGTACATCTCTCGTCTACGCCGTAGTCTCATCTGTTGGCGTCTTAGTGGCATATTTTGCATATATGGGGAAAACCATTTTCAAGATTCAACCAAAAACCTTACGGCGTATAATCACTATGGCGGGCGGCGCCTCCATAGGGGTCTTCTTATTTGCTTTCATCGTTATCCCACTGACGTATTATTTCGACATACCACACGAGTATGGGCCTATCCTACTTTTGTTGTTGTTCGTTCTAATGGTAGTCTGGGCCTTCATTGTGGACACTATCATGAAGCGAAGGGGCTATCGACCATTCATGGAAGGAGGAGGAAACATTTAGGCGAACTATTAAAGTCTTGCCGTTAGTAGTCTGTTCCACAGTAGACGCGCAAGAGACGAAAAAGAAGAAAGAGGTGAAAACGTGAGGCGTAGATTCAAAATAATGTTTGTATTGCTTCTGGTCGTAACAATAGTCTGGACGGTCGCGTTACATCAACACGTTACAGCCTACAACCAAATGATCAAAGAGTCTAGAGAGCGGTATCAGGGAATAGGTATGTGGCTGGCAAAACCATATTGGGCTTACGGAAATGGTTCGTACGTGGTGGTCTCTGGATTCATAATCTTCATGGCGTGGGAGCTTCTTCTTGAAGGAGTCTATAAGGATTGGCTGAAAGAAAAGGCTGCTAACGAAAAAGTTGGTTGGGCTGTAAAGATTCTGAAAACGTTAGCGTCTCTAGTGATTTTCACATTCTTCCTCCTAATCATCGTATGCGCTCCGTTAATCTTCCAAGTATAAAGGGAGGTGAAAACGAGGTGTCGAAGGAACACTTAGACGAGAAGTATATGGAAGAAGTAGTCGTATTGACCACTCGCGCGCTAAAATGAAAAAGCGCCCCTAGCCTAGCCCCAAACTCGTATCCAAACTCGGAAAACATAATTCAACATGTTTTTGTTAATCCAAGAACAAAGTGTATAGACACAAAACCATTCTGTTTTTATTCTGACTTCACATTTCACTTTATTGAGTGACCGCCTTGACCGATAGAAAATATTACGCAGAGAGAAAAGGCTGAAATCAATCGTTTGCAGGCTACACTCGAAAACGTCGAGAAAACAATAGAATTTACTGAGGGAATTATGAAAAACACAATAAAAGAACTGCGCTCACACTCACGAGAGTCACGATAACATGCATGCTTTGATACATTTTGTTCATGCCATAACCATTGCGCGCGCATCATCGTTCTTTGCTAATTATGTTGTTGTATACATAGGTGATGGGTTGAATCCATTTCTGTTTGAAGTCGCTAAATAGTTTAAAGCCCTTATCAGTCATTTTGTAAATAGTTCTGGGAGGGCTTTTTGCGAGGGGTTCTCCCTTGATGAGCCCAGCCTTTTCAAGCAACCGTAACTGGTGATAAACTGTGCCTGCACTGACTTCAATACTAAACTTTCGCACATGAAGGAGAATGTCATATCCTGACAGTTCCTTTCCCTTTGAAAGTTCGATTATTATGCTCATGTAAGAGAAGCATTTAGCTATATGCTTGAGAATCTCTGTCATGTCAATCACGAATCTTATGTTTCATTTTGGGTTAAACGGAAATAAAAAGTTATGGCTTTCAATTAAGGATTAGTCTTTCATAAGCGTTATATTCGGTATCCGAATACGAGTACTATTCGGTGATGGAACAAATGAAAAAAGCCTTAATCATGGTTAAACTTGTTCCAGAATCTTCTAAGGAATCAAACAGTCAAATCGAAAAGGAGATTCGCAAGAATTCCCAAATTTCGTGGTGTAACCAAATCGAGAAAGTAGAGGTTGTGGAAACCGATTCGAATCCATGCATGAAAAAGGGTATTTTAACGGAACTTCAAGATGAGTATGATAAAGAGAAACAGGCTTTTGAATTCAATTTAGTAAGACTTAGAAACCTTGAAATGCGTGCACGGGAGCATCCAGAAGCATGGAAAAACATTACAAAAGATTATCATGAACAAACCATTAAGCAAGCATTAAAAATGAAGGAAATTCTTGAGCAAATCCACAGATTAAGCGTATAGAGATATAGGAGCCTATGTAGACCAAGATTTGTTTCAAAGGGTTTGATGATTATGCGAAGGGCAAAGCTGGAAATGCACGTTGATATCCTTAAAGTTCTGGCTCGTCATGGACCGTTGAAGCTAACTCACATCATGTATAAGGCTAACCTAAACGGTGGTTTTCTAAAACAATACTTGGACTTTTTAATTCAGCAAAACCTCGTTGAAGAACAAATCTTAAAGAAAAAAAGAGTTGTTTACGCCATCACAGAAAGAGGTAGAACAGTACTCAAATACTTCAGGGAAGTAAACAGTGCTCTCCAAATAACTGAAGGAGCACACAAAATCCCACCATTGCTATATTAAGCAAAAGCTGGACTGCGGAAAACTTTTAGCAGAACCAAAAGAAAATGTGTTAGTTACGACTTTTGCTTCTACAAACCCACTCAACGCTCCTGTGACGATACCTGCTGGGAGATACAACTGTCTCGCTGAAGTGAACCAGTCGTGGCGTAATGTCGCGGCGTAAAGTAGAAAAGAGAAGAAGAACAGAGTGAGGAAAAAGCCGAAGAGCCTCATCATAGTTACAGGATACCCCAGTCGAGAAAGTGGATATCCTAACACAAAATCATCCTCTATCCGCTTTTAACTTCAACTCCCATTGTCTTAACTTGCACTTTAATACTTTTTCTTACAATCAGACACTGACATCTGTATATGTTATGTTTGGTTTTCACGTTTGCTATCTTCGAGTTCGAGACGATTTTCTTAAAGACCTGCAGTACGTTCATTACAGTGGTGTTACGTAGTCTCATGTGCTAATGATCTAGGAAAGACTTTTCCATCCGAGGGCTAGAGGGATGAAAAGCACCAATCCAGCCATAACACCTGCTATTGCATGGAGCATTGGATGTTCTCCAACATGTACATTAACTGCGTATGCGATCACAAATGAAATAATACCTAGATATCCGCCTAACTGCTTCAATTTCCATAACAAGCTTGTTGCTACTAAAGATAAAATGCCGACTATTAAAGCCATGTGACCCAGTATTGGAAGTGTCTGTCCCCAAGGATATATAGGATTCATCAAGTCAACAACTCCCATTGTTATCGCAACAACACCAAAAATCGCAAAGAATATCGTGGCAATGATTATTGAAGTATTTCTCTTGATTGCCTTGCTACCCATCGACCTTTCTCCAGAATTATTCTGGTTCATCCATCAACTCTCCCGTCCATCCACAATGTCGACATTTGGCTCTGAAATCCTTTCGTGGCTCAGTCAATCGAACTCCAGCCTTTTTTCTACGTCTGCGTGACCGTGATCAACTGCCAAGCCACTTTCTGAACCTCCATACTTTCACATTTTGGGCATTTCTTCATGGAGAACATCCATCTCCTTCAGCCTTCGCCGAAGATTTTCCATAGCCTCGTAGACCTCTTCCTCCTTCTTCGCGCCCACACAGACAATCTTGCCAGTGGAGAATATTAGGAAAACAACGCTTGGACTTTCCATTCGGTAAATCGCGCCTGGAAACTGCTCCGGCTCGTACATGAGGCTTCCGCCCACGCGGGCTCGCTCGCACAACCCTTCGAGATCAACCGGGTCGCCGAGGCTTCCAGAGGCAACGACATTCTGAATCTTTATCTCCGGCTTTCCGATGATGATTATGCCAGCTGCTTTTAGCTCTCTAGCTACTTTCAGGATTGCCCTTCTAGCCTCCCTCTCTGACTTGGCGCCGGTGCACACCATCTTTCCCGAGTTGAAGAGGAGGGTGCACGTCTTGGGCTTCTTCAGCCTAAAGGCGAGTCCAGGGAAAACTTGGGGTCGGTACTCGACGTGTGGAAAAGCCTTGGCTATGGCGTCTATGTCTAGCGGTTGATTGAAGGAGGCTGTTGCCACCACGTTCTGAATGCGAATTTCCTTCTTCTCAACCTTCAAGAGGCTTCCATCCTCACGTTGGATGTGTTCCCACGTAAAGCGCGTGAAACGATAACTGTTTCGGTTGCCGTTAATCCCTCTTAACGGAAGAGATGCGCGCGCATGTACATACGAACATAAAAAAAGAAGGAAAGTTTTATTCAAAAATGTTGCATATCCTGTTGTGAGGTCTTCTGAGATGAGTTTAGAATCTGGTAAGACTCTGGGTGGCATAGGGGCTATATTGATTGCGGTTGGTTCCTTCGTCCCGTTCTTGGGTCTTGTTGGCATGATACTCGTGCTGGTAGCTATGAAACGTTTATCAGAGTATTACAATGAAAGGGGCATATTCAATAACGCACTTTACGGGTTTATCTTAGGTATAATAAGCATCGTGGTTGTAGTAGTTCAGCTCGTCTGGGTTATCGCAAGAGTTTTCGTGGCGATCCAACAAGCTGGGTATTACTGGGATTTTTCTCCTACTACTGTTTTTGAGGAGGTGCTTGGCGTCATGGCTTTAGCCGTTGTGATTACGTCCATGTTTTCATTGCTTCAAGCCATATTCTACAGGAAATCACTCACAATCCTCTCGGACATGTCTGGCGAGAAAAGGTTTGTCACCGCAGGGTTGCTGTTACTTTTAGGCACTATTGTGAGTGTAGTCATAACGGGTTTAGTATGGTTGTTCGTCATATTTGAAGGGTTTGAAGCGTTTTTTCCATTTTCCCCTATAGGCTGGATAATTGGAATATTGCCTCTCGTCGCTTGGATACTGGCAGCTGTAGGCTTCTTCTCAATCAAAACGCCAACAACCCAGTTACCCTCAGCAGCGCCTACTGTTTCCGTAGAAAAGAAATTTTGTCGGTATTGTGGAGCAGAGAACAACAGTGACGCAGTGTTTTGCGAGAAATGTGGGAAGAAAATAGGCATGTCTACACAGCCTCCTCCAGCACCTTCAAGCCAACTGATACCGAAAGGCAGATTTTGCACCCAATGTGGAAAACTGATATCAGTAAAAGCAAAATTTTGCCCATACTGCGGAAAAAGCCTTCAACGCAAGAAGACAACCTAATCAACATAACGCTCTAAGATAAATTTGAGTTGCGCGCGCGGAAAGGAGGTGAAGGAGGGATTTTCACGCGCGCGCATTGGGGGGTTAGGTTTTGGGACGCAATGTCAGCAACTATTGCGCGTACGTGCAGGTGAATTTGGTTGTTGGGGTGTTTTTATGTTGTAGCTGTTAATTCCATGCATCATGAGTTTGGCTCTTGAGATTGTGTTGCTGGCCTTGTAATACATAATCAAGAGTTTAGATTCCGCCCTTTTCTTTATTAAGTTGTGTTTCAACTGCAACTCCAATATTTTTATGTCCAGTTCACGTCTTCTTATGGTTTCCAAAATCTGTCTGGCATCTTCTGACATGCGTTCACATCCGCATAGCATATTGTGTCGTGTTATATAATATACTGTTATTTCGCCCGTCGACATATTCCTGAATTCTACCCTATGCGTGCGCAATAACATAAAAAAAGAGTAGAAATTAGGCACACGGTCAAACTCGATAATTATTCTTTCATTCCTTTCACTATGTGTTTTGTCAACAGCATGTTTACGTAGGCTTCTGTGGCTAAGCCACGCTCCCGCGCTTCGCGCGTCAAGTGCAAGAATAGACCTCGAGAAACCGGTATCGCCGCCGGAAGCCAAGTTTGCTCTAGATATTTCCTTATGCAATGACGGAGAAACTCTTGCAGGTCGCCACCGTATGTCTTCGCTACGTTCTTTATCGCTTCGATATGTTCCTTTGGTCCTATGTATTTGATTACGATAGTTTCGTTTTCGCTCATTTTGCTCTCACCTTCTGTTTCTTATAATAGCGAGCACACCAGCAAAGCAAACATTAAGGTAGCCCATTCCAAAGCTGCAATAGATGGGCTACTCGCACTCAAAGACATCATTCTTGGTTCGGTTTTCTGTTAGGGAAAGCAGGTACCGTGTACACATCAACGACGCCGGGTGCCTGATTTAACTTTTCATGTATGAACTCTAAGGCTTGATTAGAGTTTTCAGCGTCAAACCACATGGCTACGTCCCAAGTTCCGAAAACGTTCATGACGAATTGCAAGTCTACTCCTGGACTAGGCTTTTGAGGAAGCTTCCTTAGATTGCTTATTGTATCAATTACTTTCGTTGGACTCAGTTTCAGTAGAACCAAATATTGCGTCACACCAATACACCTCCGACTCTGTTTCTGATTCCTATTCGTGCTAAATCTTCTACCATTGAAAGTCATTTAGCTCTTATGAACTGTAAATAATAATTATCAAAATACGTTTATGTACACGCATGCAGCAAATGGTTTCCATCTCCTACGGAACATTTTCTCCTTAAACTTTTAATGAAACTTGAAATGAAATAGTCCTCAGAGAGGAAAAATGTCTTCTTTGAACGAGACAAGTACATTGATAGAATTGATGTACGAAAATTTTCCAAAATGCCCAGTGTGCGGTCATGATTATGCATATGACTTCTTATGGAAGGCCGATGAGACTTACGCTAGATGTAGACTATGTGGAACCAGATGGCTATTGAGATTAAAAGACGGAAAATTGATGGTTTCAAAGATGCCAGCAGAAACTAGACTTCGAGGAGATGTAATTACTACTCTTGGATTGATACTTCTATCTCTAGGCACAATCATTGCACTTCTTTTAAACGTCCTTTTGGGAATTGTTTTTGTCATGGCAGGAATAGTGATGACAATAATAGGAATAGCACCTCCTACAAGGAAGAAAATAAAGGAAGAAAAACTAGAAAAAGAACCAGAAGAGATGCAGTTATGTCCTCAATGCAATAAGGAAATATCAAAAGCCCTCAAAATTTGTCCATATTGTCGTTTTAACCTGAAATCTGTATGTCCCTCATGTGGTAGAAGAATATCGTCACGCTTTAAGTTATGTCCGTACTGTAGAGAGAAACTGAAAAAATAATGTTGAGTATGTGCGCATAAAAAATATAAAAAAGAGGGAAAGTTAACGTTTGCACAATGATGAGCGGACTACTGTCCTAAGAGCGATCTTGTAGGGATACTTCACGTATATAACCGGGCAACGTTCATTTTCACAGTTGTACTTACTACTTGTGCCCTCTTTCACCAAAGGTTCTCCACATTCTGGACAATTAACCATATTCTCACCATGAACATGTTGGAAAGTAGAATGTAAAAGAATTATGAACCCAAGATTCTGAAGCAAAATCCATGCACAGAAAAAAAGGGGTTTTACGGGGGAATCGGGAGATATCTCCACTAAGCCTTAGTTCCTCAATACGCTGGAACAGCGGGTCAGCCGAGATGCGCACGCCACCTATCCCTGTGGGGATGCTAGTCGC
>Ga0209636_10001442_pt1 | contig 24042 bp, 27 predicted proteins | sample DeeMarSWOR152_54_FD_187464 | JGI IMG/M metagenome (GOLD analysis project Ga0209636, IMG submission 187464) | Marine sediment microbial communities from White Oak River estuary, North Carolina - WOR-1-52-54 (SPAdes) (version 2) | ecosystem: Environmental > Aquatic > Marine > Intertidal zone >...
GGCTGAGCGGCGGGGTCGCTCCGTCCGCTCAAGCCGCAGGTTAGACAATCAACTTATGATTCCTGGCTAGAAATTCAGCTTCAGACCAGCAAACGCCCTGGTCTCGCCCCTTCCCTTCTCCACACTAACTGTGAATTTTGAACTACCCTTGCCGATGGATACCGATCCCTTCCAACCGTCAGGAGACAAAGAAATCTCTGTCTGGTGCTGACCTCCTACGTGGACCAGAGATCCAGTCGGCCTTCCACGATCGAGCTTGATCCGAAAGGTAGCATTGTCCAGGGCACGGGATTCGACTACACCATTGAGCTTCCCTGCTTCATCAAGCCCAACGTCAATGGGGTGGTGGTCACCTTCTGCACTGATCCTGCCGGGAGGTAGCGTGCCTTTTGTGAGCGTTGCCACACCGGAGGCGAAGGTAATCTCAATGCCGCCATATCTCGTATCTGAATAGGTGCCGGAGAATGTGCCATCATCCCTTACTTCAAGCCGCAGCGAATGCGTGTTTCCAGAGTGAACGATGGTGCCGTGAACATTCCCATCTACTACCTCTAAGGCTGCTGCAGAATGATCAGAGAAGTTGGTGATTACGCCAGCGGAAACCCGCTTGGACTCTGAGTCAAGCGACACCCTCGCCAGGTGATGAGCACCTTGATGCTCAAAATTGACCTGCTCATTTTCCTTCTGTCCCATATCCCCCCATCTAGGTTGATTGTCTAACTACGGCTTATACGGTTTCCGGGTAACCGCCTTTGGACGGCTGCAATTCCAGATTACGCCCATCCGTTAACCTCTTCAGACTATATCACACGTCACGAATTGTCAATCCCGACGTTCTTCGGTCGGCGTCTTATGCCGTTTCCAGATAATACGCCCCGCTCACGTCAAATCGTGTCCATCGGACTTCGCACGCCCTTGCCACCCAGCTTCAATACGTGCGTATACACCATGGTTGTCCTAACGTCCTTGTGTCCAAGAAGTTCCTGAACGGTCCGTATGTCGTAGCCACTTTCAAGAAGATGGGTTGCGAACGAATGACGCAGAGTATGACACGTCGCCCGCTTGGTGATGCCCGCGTCACTCACGGCCGCCTTGAGAGCCTTCTGGAGAATCGACTCGTCGAGATGGTACCGACCTTGCTCTCCCGTCCGCGGATTCACCCACCGGGATTTCTGTGGAAATACGAATTGCCACCTCCATTCCCACGCAGCCTTCGGATACTTGCGCGACAACGCATCCGGAAGTTCCACCTTTCCGTAGCCAGCAGCTAGGTCTCTCTCATGTATTCGCCTAACCCCCTGCAGATGCTCAAGGAGAGGCTGCTTCGCCACCTGGGGCAGCATCGTTGCCCGGTCCTTGAATCCTTTTCCACTTCGCACGGTGATATGATTCCCACCGAAATCGATGTCTTGCACTCGTAGACACAGGCACTCGTTGAGCCTAAGACCCGCTCCGTATATCAGGCTTGCCATGATCCACATTCGACCATGCAGCCGATTCATTACTGCCTTAATCTCATCCCTGGTCATGACAATAGGCAGGCGCTTTGGCTTGCGGGCACGGATGAGTTCACCAGGATCTCCAATCTCTCTTCTGAGAACATGCCGATAGAGAAACAGAATCGCACTGAGGGCCTGATTCTGTGTGGATGCACTGACCTTTCCTTCGACAGCGAGGTGACTCAGAAAGCCATTGATTTCGCGCTCGCCCATCGTTACCGGATGACGGAGCTTATGAAAGAAGATGAACCTCTTGACCCAGTGACAGTAGGCCTGTTCAGTCCTTCGACTGTAGTGCCGGCAGCGTAACGCGTGCCGCAACTGGTCCAGCAGTTTCGGCCGCTTTTGAGAAGCCGCAGGCTTGGGCCCCGTCTTGGGCGCTCCGCGATGGAGGCTGTCCTTGGATCCCCAATCTGATCCTCCCTTAGAGTAGCGCATATTCTCACCCCCTAACGACACCGGGGCAACTCACCGACCCCGGTTACCATCACTCAACACACACGACCGTAGGAAACCATGCGGCAGCTGTTCGTTGGCTGCCCCCCACCTTCGCAAGGGATCACGCAGCGCTGCAGCACATCTCCCGCAGGTGCGATACAAGTGGCACGGCACTCCACGCAAGCACGTGTTCTTATCTGGCTTTGAACGCCACATAAGCCGAGGCATCCGCTATTGTCTAATCCCTGCGCTACCGTGCACTTGCCGAGATGTCTGCTCGTAACCAGCAGTGTTATGCGGCTTCCAGATACGGCTTCGCTGCTTCTGGTTAAGACCTGACTGGCCTTACGCCTCCAGTGATCTGCTTCCGGCGTTCACCACCACTTCCACAGGATACGCATCGAAGTCGAAAAGAGGATGGATCCACACCCGGGGAATTCGGGCAGGACGGTACCTGTGTGACAGGCTTAATCGACACTTTCAGGAAATCGAGCAGACTGGCAGGATAGATACTGTGGCATAGAGATGGTATCGTCCCGACGGGGAGGAGTCAAGTCCTAGTTGACCGCGAGACACCCAGCTCAAGTCTCCTCGCGCGGACATTCGATGCAGTTCGGACTCAACGGATACAAACTCAGGTTTGACGTCACACACACGGCTCACCGGTTGGACGGGCGGAGCAGACCAAACAAATACTCGCTCACATCACTCCACACTGTCTGATGACTTCTGATTTTCCAGCTCCTTTCCGGCATTGACCTCGACGATGGTCTCAATTGCGCGTCTCTTGTCCTTGTTATGCAGATCATACAAAGCTCCAAGGCCCACAGTTGTCGTCCCCGAACCACCCCGTCGCACTTTCATTGAAATCCGAACGAAGATGACTAAGACGGTCACCAATATCACAACTGCGACACCTAACGAAATCCATGCATCCATAAGCTCAATTCCCTCAAACTGGAAGCAGCAATGTTTCGCGTATCAGTGCGGCCGGGGCCGACACGAGCGCTGCCGCAGAAGGCCTGTGCATCGCGAGCGACTGTCCCTGACGGACGCCGCATACGCCAGTCGGTCGGGCGTACGTCGTCCCGTTTGCACGTCTTAGTCCGGGGCTGCGCCCCATCGCGAGCCTCTAGCCCTTCCGAGTCGGAACGGCGAACAGTGCGAACAGAGAGAACAACGCAAAGAGCGCGTACAGTCTTGATAGGTTCCCGGCGTCAGGCAAGAAGCTCAAGAAGCCAAGGCAACCCAGGAAACCGAGGAAGCCAAGGAAGCCCAGTCTATTCATTTATACTCCTCCCAATGGTCTGCTTTGATGAGTCCGGTCCGGCAAACTAGCAGCCATTTGGTTTCCGTGTAAGCGCTTTTGGTGTGCCTTTCTCCCAGATGGCCCATTACTCAACGTCTTCAAACTATATCACACCTAACGAGTTGTCAATCCCCGCGCGGTATCGCGTCCGCTGGAGCGTCTTGTTGGGCGGGCAGGGAATCACCGTTAGCTCGAATTCCTATCCAAGCCTCATCAGTGCAACTTCTCGACAATGAGGAGAAAGTCCACCCGGTCAGCCCAGAAGAACCCGACCGTAACGTTCGGGATTACTGCGATTACTTCACCTTCCAAGCTGTTCAGGAATTGCTCCAGTTTGCTTTCGTCGGTTGTCATCTTGATATTAAATCTGTGCACCTTGTACTTCATCTTTTCGAGCTCCTTTTACGGATTCTGCTTTGACCTGCGCCGACGACGCTTGAGCTCAGCCGCAAAAACGAAAGGGTCTTGCCAGTGCAGCGAGTTCTTATGTTTTCACATAGTAAGATCAACAATCAGTCCAGCGCAGCTCAGTGCTTCGTATATAGACGTTCGCCAAAACGAGTGCTAAGAACAGATCTGCGCTCTTCCACATGTGGCCCCACATCCGTTTGAGGCTCTTTGGATCAGGGCATTGTTAGATGATAGATGACATCCCAGCTTTGATAGACGGAGAAGTATAGTTCCTTTGTCCGCAGGGCATAGGCAACAGACCATGTTGTACCTTTTTGCGCTACGTCCCGCAGAATACCCATGGTGTTTTTCAAGTCCACATTTCCTCTCTTCTTCTCGAGAGCTTCCGAGATGATTCTATAACGCCAGCAGCTTTCTCTCAGCTTCTCGTCCGGCACGCTGTAAATTGGCTTTGTGGTGAGGACCTGCCATGGTTTATCACCGTATGTCTTCCTCCATTGATCCTGATCATATTCCAGAATAACGGAACGGCCAGATGAATCCGCTACAATGAAGTGGGCGCTTAAAGTATTCTTATCCAGTTGAAAAGGAATGAAGTTTTCAACCAAATCCACAGCTTCTTCAATGTTTCTCGTTTGATCAAGAATCTTTCGTATCAAGAAGGTAACAAAGACCGTTTGCTTGTCGCTTTTTGGCCTGTGCGTCGTTTGCCGTACACCGGCTACCGCTACTGCAACGCCGTGCTCATTGACCCCGTCTGTTGCATAGAATGGGGCCAAGAGCAACTTGTTTCCGATTTCACTCAATTTCAGTTGCTCCAGATCCATGTGCAGAGGAATACCCAGATCGATGGCTCTGCAAAAGGAAATCGAAGAGTAGCCGTTCGGGGGGTGACAGAGACTGACAATGATGGACCCAACGTTCTCGTTGTCCCAATTTCGACCCATAATAACGGAATTCTCAGCCGCCGTAGAGAATACGCTGCAATAGCGCCAGCTCTGGTTTATGAGAGGATTATCAATCAGTGCCTGGTTCTCTTCTTGATAGATGTCCTCACGATCACCATAGAGCGTCAACAGATAAAGACCATGTTGACACGGTCCGCCTGTGCCCTGCACTTTTACCGGGCTTTGCAGTGTTCTGGATCTATCGGACTGCGAAACAGGCGGTTGTCCGAACCTCAAATCGACGACTTCGTCCTGGGCCGATACGAATACTGGAACCGTAAATAGGAGAAACAGCGTTACGACGATGATTCCGATCTTTCTCTCGTCAAATAGCATGCCAAGAACCTCCGCATTTTCACAAGTTCACAGCCACCTAACGGACCGTGCGTCAGCCTGAGGCGGCGCAAGCGCTGCCGCCGAAGTCGAGCGCAGCACCAGTGACAGCGCCGTCCTGACCACTGCACGCACTAGTTCGATGGCGGCTCGTCATTCTCAGTTTTATTGATCATCTGGCCGACTTCGAGCGAGGTCCCTACGGCACAGTTCACGAATTCCGCGCCGTACGCTTTGGCGAATAATTTGATCGCCAAGTCACCGGAGCAGTGACAGGGCACGGCATGCCGCACCCCGAGTTCCTTGAGAGATGAGATGATGTGACGGATTGAGTCCCCGGAATCTCCGGCCAAGTGGAAACCCCCGATCACGACGAGGACTTCTCCACCAGTGACTTCCTTCGCCCGCTGGACTATGCGAACGATACCGGGATGCGCGCAGCCAGTAATCACCGCCGCACCCGCGTCACCCTGAAGTAACAAGGACTGCTCCGGGATGCCAGGCCTGCCCACGATCTCGCCAGTGAGCAGTGCTCCAGCACACAGCTGAGTGGGCTTACTCACATCGATAACCTCGGCACCCCGCCGACGAGCGTCATCTCGGACGCTGCTAGGAAAGGACTCGAGCAAATAGACCGCAACGTCACTATTCGCTTTTAGGAACCCGCTCAACCCGCCAGTGTGATCGAGGTGCGCGTGCGAGAGCACAACCACGTCCACATCCTGCGGCGTGAATCCAAGTTTGCTCATGTTGCCCAAAAGAGTGGGAGCGTCACCGCCGGTGTCGAAGAGAATCGTCCTCTCCAATCCTTCCACAATGCACGCGAATCCCCAGGCGGGTTTAAGCCCCTCGGCACTTGAGCGATTATCGTAGACGACCGTCACTGTTGCCTCATTTGGCGACGTGTCCACTGCCGGACTCCTTCCATGCGCGTTGCTCGAAGCAACGACAGCTACAGGTAGCAAGGTCAGGATGCATACGATTGCACTGGTAAACACATGCCTATCCTCCACCAGAATGCCCCATGACAAATGACCATCGCAAACTGCGCAATGGATCCTGAGCACCCACCCAACGATGAACGTGACCTGCCAAGCCCCATTACTCAGTACTTTACAACTGAACTAAGGTTTCGATTAAATGCCGACCGTCAACTGAACCACTGCGGTTTGCCCAGGTTGAACTTTTTCTCAGCTAAGAACTCGAATAATAATCCACACTTGTCGCGCCGGGAATTTCCATTAACCATCATTCAGCTGGCTCATCGTTGAGTAAGTCTAACGCAAACAGTATCTCAGAATTTGGATCGAAGTTATACTCTTTGAGTTTATCGTATGTCAGCTCATTATCTACTTGATATACCTCATCCACAATTCTGTCCGAAAACGACGCGTAATACTTACAAGCAACCCAACCTCGTGTCTCACTATTTTTCAATTCGAAGTTCAGGATCCAACCCGGTGCGTTTTCATTCTGACTCGAAGGCGCACCAATTACTGTAGCCCCCAACTCGTTCAATACTTTCATCATCGTATATCCAGAGCTGTATGTTTTAGCCGAGCACAATACAATGATGTTTTTCGGAAGATAGAAATTTGAGTACGTCTTCGACTTATACTCATCATAAAACGTAGGCATCTTTTCATAAAATTCATCATGTACCTTCTGAATATTAGAATATTCAAATCTATCTAATTCATACAGCTCCTCAAACCAATAATCTCTGTTACCTAACTCTATCCCAATATGATTCGTCCCCTTTTTAGCGTCTTCAACCTGATCGAAATATAGATCTGAGTACTTAATAATTTCAAATCCTGATCTCTTAGTCTGAAGGCTAATCAGACTATCAATGCCATAGAGATAATAGGTCAAAATATTCACTAGTGCGGAATTCCCTCCACCGTTTTCCCTGATGTCGATCATTAGAGTTTCTGTCCCATGCCTCTTCATCTGCGTTACGAGCGATTTGAAGGTCTCAGTAGCCGAAGGAATTCCATTGATAAGCGCAGGTTTATCATCAGGAGGGTCTTCTTCATTGTAACGCTGATAAAAATAGCGGGCGCCATTCAGGCTAAATTCACCATCGAGGCCTACGAGCTCAAAGTTTTCGCGAAAACCACCCATACCATCTACTTTCAGTATCGCAGTCTTACGCTTTTCATCAAGAAAGTCATAGGCAAATTCACAGTTCTTCGTGGAGGGAAGCTCGATTAACGACTGAACGCCAATCAATGGCTCATTGAGCTCGAACGGTATACTGAATGATATATTTTTTATCTTTCCGTTAGGAAGTTTCAGTTCAACAGTGATATCACCCTTCCTCCACTCTGGTAGTAGTTCTGCTAAGGGCGATTCATACCATAAGAATTTTTCCCCTGCTAAGAGAGTCAGCTTACCGTATTCATTATCTGTTCCTCTCAATTTTCCAACTCGATCAGACAGCTCCTTAAACCCAACGTTTTCAACAGATACAAGAAGTGAACCCATCAAATCTTGATGTTTTCGCTCGACGACTTTGGAGACATAGAGCGACTTTCCAATAATGCTGAAATATAGGGGAATTCCTCCAGGTTGCTTTTTGCCTTGTTTATATTCGACATGAATTCTTGTGTGGCCATCACCCACCGCTGCAACAAACGGAGAAAGAAGTTTCTGGAATTCATCCTTTTCGATCCCATCTTGAGGTATCGACAGCATCAATTCATGAAGTCTTCTATGGAATGCGATTTTCCCTCCTCCTTTGATATACGGATCTGGGTGTGATGACTCGAGTATACTTGCAAGTTGTCGGACATCCTCAATCAATAGATCGCGATCGATTATTTGGGTATTTCCTGTATGTGGAGTTAAACTTTCTAGAATGACAAAGAGGACCAGGTATTTTAAGCATTTATTGAACACGATTTTTTCCCTCCGTCTGTTGTCATTGATATATGGGCCTTTATCTTACGAACTGCTAATGAGGAGGTAACGGACCGGCGGTAAACTGCGGGCGGTCCACACCACGGGTTAGAGCCGTACAAAACAGCCCCTGGCGCTCGCGCCGGCTCCATTCCCCTGTCAGCCACCCGGTTCATTTCGGCGGAACGACCAGAACGCGTTCCTTTGAATCTAGTCCCGTTTGAAGATTCGGGGGTATGTGCCCAACGTCGCCGAACGAGAGCAACTTCATGGTCCCATCTGGATTGACGCGAACAACGGTAAGACTGCAATTCCCGATTGACATTCCTAACCACGAAAGAGGGTCCACTCCGAGTACGCGTGTGACAAAATAGCGAATCACGTTGCCGTGGCAGACCAAGACGTCGTGTCGGGCCTCTCCGGACGATGGGACAAAGAATTCTATAAATGCGGCCTCCAGTTGCTCTCGGCACGCCACTAATTCTGCACTATCGCAGTCCGCCATGATATCTTCTCGCCACGTCGGGGGAGTACACTCAACCAGCAGTTTCGATTCAATCATTTCAAGGCTCGCAAGCTCCTGGCGGATCACGAGCGCGGTCTCGCGCGCCCTAGTAAATGTGCTCGAATAAATGACCGACAAACGAACCGGGAGTGATCTAAGGCGATTCCCCACAAGACGAGCCTGCGCAACGCCCAAGGGCAGGAGATGCTTTCCGACATCGGGGTCGCGCTTGTCGTGATAGTCATAGAACCCATGCCGAATCAGGTACAGCGTCCGGGACGCCGGTTCGGCTTCGACCGCTGAGGCCACGAGGCTAGCCGCTAAGATGAAAGTGAGCACAACCCATATCAATTCAACTCTCGACATCCTCTTCTCCTTAGATCTCTTGGTGTTTAACTACGTCTTATGTGGTTTCCGTGTCAGCACTTTAGACGGCTTCTGTTCCAGATGGCGCCCGTCGTAAACCCTTGAAACTATATTACATCTCAGGAGTTGTCAATCCGCGCGCTGTCCAGTCGACAGTTATGCTGTTTCCAGATGATCTGCCCCCGTTCACGTCAGATCCTGTCCATCGCTCATCATTCAGAAGAGCGGAGCAACCCAGTGGCAACTGCCTTCCCATCATTGGGTAAGCATCTGACATCGGATAAGCTGCGCAAAAATAAAGGCCTTCGAACTTTCAAAATTTGATTAAGACTGAGAGAATGCTCTTCGCATTACATTCACGCAGGACCCTGCGGTAGGTCAATGCATGGTTAGGCGTCTTACCTATGGATATTTTCAGAAATCAAAGGATACTTACCCCAAATCATGGTTCCGCCTTTAGTTCAGAAATATGTTTCCCTATCCACTCCATTTGAGTATCAATCCCCTTCCTATAATCCTCATAGGTCGTTGAAACCTCATAATCAGGAAATAGGCTAATTTCATCTTTCCTATCGGAGTTCGGCCGACGAAATATTTTATAGGAAACACCAACTAAAAACCCTGTATTAGGCAATTCCATAGATATGACATCGCCGAACGAATCTGGTCTTCCACCTGTAGGTTCCCCGACGAAGGTGGCAAGGTCATTGTCACAGAGTATCGTAGCGAAGTCCACTGCAGCACTAAAAGTGCGATTGGATATCAAAACAATGAGTTTCCCCTTGAATTTCAATTTTGGGTCGATGGGCTTCAGATAGAACACAGAATTCTTATTGTCCAGAGCTTTATCATATTCTTCTTCTTTCAGTTCCGTCAATTTTCCTACTCGCTCAGGCCAGATTCCGAAATATTTAGCTTTGAATCTCTCCCAAGGATCCATAATATACCGACTTATTGATCTAGATAATTTCTGCTGATAGCTAAACTCTTTGATCTTCCTCCCCTCCATCTCAATGTACCTTAGAAACTAGAATCCCAATATGCTGCTTCCACCTGTATTTTCTCGTAAATCAATAATTATGTATTGTGCCTTCTTTTCATGCGCTTCTCTAAACATTCGTTCCAAAAAGTCTTTGAAATCCTCAGTCTCGGCTAATTCAAACTGAGAAGCCCTTTCTTTGCCCAGTTTTCTTATGGCCTGTGCCTCAAAGAATTTCCGAAATGTGAAATGCACGGCGCCTATATTATCTAGGATCCGGTATTCGAAATATGGCTCCTCCTGGATCTCAACTTTCGGACGTTTATCATATCCGACAAATGGTAATTCGAGTCTCAGTTCTTCCACCCGTCCATTTAATCTGTAAGAGATAGGGACAAAACCCTGCCAATTTCTCCCTGTTATCCGATTCAACACGAGCTGCTCCGATAGATGACTTGTAAAATGTTCCTTTAGCCAATACTCATTTTCAGCGAACGCATAATCCCAAAGCCTTGACAGAAGGTCCTCAGTAAATAAACCACCTAACGTGTCTATCCGCGCGCGTTTCAAAATATCTTCATAAGGCCCGGTAGCATTAACAACCCTCAATTCATCACCAAACCACTTAAGATTAATCGGTAAATACTTCAGGGATTCTGAAACCTCGTCTGAAGCGAAAAGGCCCGTATGATCATCTCGAACCTTCGCAACGAATTCTACTAAATCATAATAAAATTCATCAGGTGACAAGGGACTGCCAAATTTCGCCAAAAAGTTCTCCTTTTCCCGCTCGAATTCGCTGCGTGGGAAATTGGCATAGATGTCAGGGTGAATATCAATTAGACTTTCACATAGAAAGCTAAAGTCCTCTTTCATATCACTCGGGCTCAAAATGGTATCTGACTTTTCGCAGCTGATAAAAAGAACTAGTAATAACAGGATTATTAATTTGCCAAAGTGCTTATTGATGAGTTGCTTTTTCATTTCCCCTCCTTAATATTCGTGGGTTTGATTTCGCTCCGCGTCTCGACTATGAGGAGAAAGTCCACACTCACCTGACCCCATTTATTGTACCACTTTTTAGGTTAGTGCCGGCATAGTGGTCTGCTTCCCGAAGACTGGACACGATTTTGGATTAGAACTTTCGTAAAATGATGTCCTCGGAGGAGGTGCTCGTGAAGAAGAAGCGTTTTACGGAAGAGCAGATATCCTTTGCCCTGCGCCAGGCTGAAGCCGGCCCAGAAGAGAGACATGGTTATGTATCTGAGGGTCTGCTTTTCCGTGAGTGCTAGGCATGCCTGTGGGGTCTTGAGCCTGCACAAATCGGGGCACTACTACAAGGCCAAGATGGATCCTCAGACAGCCCTCAGGATACGCCTGCGGGATCTGGCGGAGCCTCAGGTCAGCTATGGATGTCGGCCGCGCGTACGTCGTCCGGCGTAGAGGTCGGAGTCCGGGCTGCCCCCACCACGAGCCTCTAGTCCTTGCGTGTCGGAACAGCGAACAGTACGAAAAGCGCGAAAAGCGCAAAGAGCGCGTACAGTCTTGATAGGTTTCCAGAGTCAGGCAAGAAACTTAAGAAGCCAAGGCAGCCCAGGAAACCGAGGAAACCTAGCCTATTCACCTACACTCCTTTCAAGAAGCCTGCATCACTCCGGCATGCTAGACTCTACCTTCGGTAAGGACTTGATGAACTTACCCACCAGATTAAAGTTCGCCTGTTCGTGCTTCCACGACTCCTCGTCGTGTTGGCCAAGAAACGGATCAGAGGTAACGACGACAATCATGTCGAATTCATCCAGCAGGACAATCAGATTTCCGCCGTGCCCCGCCGCGTAGTTGAAACGATGGTCGCCTACCCTTGCGGACCACCACTGATAGCCATACCCGATGTCGCGAAAGTAACGGCCGATCTTGCCGGATCTAGGCGCGCCGGAATTGACATTCTCAGAATAGGTTTCCAGTGATTCCCTGACCCAATTAGTCGGAAGGAGCTGTTTCCCCTCGTATTCACCGTCGTTGAGATACAACATGCCGAATTTCGCAGCATCACGCGCCGTAAAGCGGATGCCCCCGTGGCCGATGTAATGGCCTTCCAAGTCCTGCCACCAAACGTCCCCCACCTCCACGTCAATAGGCGAGAACAGATTCTTCTGAGCTACGACTTAAGATCAGTACCACACGCCCGTGCCACAAGAACCCCCAAGAGATGGGACGTCAGATTGCTGTAGTTAAACTCCGTTCCCGGATCGCTGACCAGAGAGAAATCGACCAAGTGGGAAGGTCGAAAGCCGGCATACAGCGTATCGAACAATTCCGCCTCGGACTCCTCCCAGGGATATCCGGCCCGCATCTGCAGCATGTGCCGGATCGTGATCTGTTTTTTCCTCGAATCAGTTATTTGACCTGCCAACTCGGGAAAGAAGTCCATCATCTTCTGATCCACGCTTGACAGATGACCTTGATGCAGCGCGATCCCGACCAATGACGAGGTATAACTCTTCGTGACCGATTGCAATAAGGCCTTCTTATCGACCGACCCCTCATTGAAGTACCCTTCAGCGATCAAAGAGCCGTTCTTGATAACCAGCAGCCCATAGAGTCTCTCCATTTGAGCCGCATCAAGATATAGCTCAGCCACAAGCATCGAATCCAGCCCCTGCTCTGCGGGCGTCGACACCTTCCAGTCGTCCGGCGGTAGAGGTTTGTAGCCAACCGCTTTAAGTTCCTCGGGCCGAGGTCGCAGCATCGCCGCAATCCTGGGTCGAGTCCTCTTAATCTGCTCGTAGTCCAGTTTCAGTCCCAGTGGCGCAAGGGCCGCTCCAAGCTGATCGTAGATACCTTTGTCATCATCGAAAGGAGCCGAAACGATGTCCAAAGGAGTAGCTCCGGTGACGTTCCTGAAATGTCTGTCAGCACCGTTGTCCAGCAGGGCCTTGACGATCTCTGAGTGGCAGAAGAAAGCGGCGATGTGAAGCGGAGTGGATCCTTCTTTGTTACCGATCGTCATATCGGCCCCAGCCTCGAGCAACGCCCTGGCTACTTCGGTCTTGCCAAATGTCGCTGCAATAATGAGGGGAGTGGACCCAAACATGTCTTTTTCATTCAGGTTCGATCCGGCCTTGATGTGGTGCCGAATTGCATCAATGTTCCCCTCAAGGGCCGCCAAATGGAGGTTTAAGCCCGGAGGCTTTAAAGGCTGCTTTATGTCCTCGGATGACTTCTCCTGGTTTCCGTAGCTGACAGCGGTGAAGAATATGAGCGCGAGTGCGAGGACTGTTGTCACGGCTGTTTTCATTACTGGTTCTCCCAAAATAGACGGCTTTGTAGCAAGGATCTTTCACGCGATGTAGATTTCATGCTGGCCAACGGTCTGCGCGTCGTCCGCGGTGCGGAACGGCTTGTTTCGAAATGAAGAGAACAGGCACTTAACCAGCGTCGGCTGAAAGCTCTTTTTAAACCTCCGGTTTTGACAGAGCATAGACAAAATAGGATCGTTTCCCTCGTTCAATTTGCCGTTCTTTTGACATTCCGATCTTCTCGGCGACCCGTCGGGAGGCAACATTTGTCGGACGAATCAGGCTGATGAGCCGGGAGAGAGCTAGTTCGTTAAAGGCAAAATCCCGGACTGCCGTTGCAGCTTCGGTCGCTAAGCCTTGACCCCAGTAATCGCTGCGCAGATCATAGCCCAGTTCAACTTCCGGTTTGCCAGCAACTTCAATATGTTCCAAGCCGCAGTCGCCGATTAAAATGCCGTCTTCTTTATGGATGATTGAGAAAAGACCGTATCCATACTTGTCTTGGTGACTCAAATTCCGCTGAATCCACCTTTCCATCTGAACATTATCAAAGAGATTCCCGTCAAAAGATTGCATGACTTTAGGATCGGTGAAGAGAAGGAGAAGATCGCCGATGTCTTCTTTAATCATCTTGCGAAGCAAAAGTCTCTCTGTTGCGATCATGGTCCAGTAGGCCTAACGTCTGCGTTTCAGCCTCGCCGTTACGTCGACTGCAAGGACATCCCGCACTGTTGTCCATTGCATACCTGCATAACGGTCGTTATCGAGCGGCTCCAGCTTCGCTCGTCCGCTGAACATATTGTGCAGGTATTGCATGCCTTGCCAAGGTGGATAAACTGCGGTTCTCTGGGGGAAAATTGCGCGCGTGACCTTGATTAGCGTCTCGAGCCTCCCCAGACCTCCTGCGCGCAACAGGCGGAACTTCGCTCCCGTCACTTGACTTGCCGCTTCCGCCAATCCTCGGGCGCTCAGTTGATCACCGGCAACGCACAAGAATCTGGGAGTAGAAGGGTCGATAGCAGCGTTTGCAGTGAATTCAGCGACATTGTCCACGGTCGTGAAGTCTAGCGGCACATCGGGATCCTCCCAGTAGACCACCCGCTTCAATCTGAAGAGTATGACCGGTGCCTGACCGGTCAGCAGATCCGTGAACATGCCGTTGAGGATAGAGGTAGCCGAGATAGGTGCCTTGTCGAGACGCCCTTGGAATTCTCGACGCAGATCGAGATTGCGGTTCGTTCCAAAAGGCAATTTCGTGAAATCGATAGCGTAGTCGGACGGGATGAATCGTGGCACTCCAGCCTTGACCGCTGCATCGAGCAGCAACGTTTGCGTCTCAACTATTACGTCCCGCAGTCCGGACAGCGCAGAAATGACGCAGGATCCGCCCGAGCATGCCCTGGTCGCTTCATCAAGGCTGTTTAGATCCACCTCGGCGATCTCCGCACCCAGCTTCCGCAACTCCTCGATTTTGTCAGGCGCGCTGCCGTGGCGGACCATCGCTCTCACTTTGGCGCTCTGTTCGAGTAGCGCTCTGGCGATGCGCCTCCCGAGATTACCTGTGGCCCCTGATAGGACGATGATTGAGTTACCCATCGAGAAACCCCCTTGGCCAGGTCAACTCCCGCCATTTGGCCGGCCCACGCTTTGTCTTACAAGATGCCAAACCCGAAGGAAAACGGAGGGTTTGGCTGCCGGGTTGAGGCAATTGCGTTGGACGTCTTCACTCTCCTGCGGTAGGCCAGGAGGACGGACAGCTCCATCACATTGTCGGGCAGCCTCCCGGCCGTATAGAGCATAGAGATACGGAGGAAGCCCTCTACGGTTTTAACGGGAACACTACATTCGCCGTGCTAGCCGTGGAGTGCAAGAGTCACTTGTCCTCTAACGAGAACGACTCCCAGCCGTTGATAACTTCTATGCCTTTTTCCAATACCCTGTCCTTACCCTTAATAATATCATCCAGCGTCGGACGAACCTCAACATCCGGCTGAATCCCTGTCCCCATATATTCTCTCCCGTCAGGATAGGTCGCCTTAAACGTACTCAATCCAAACTCTCCGCCTCCGGGCAGGCTAAAGGCAAGCCTCCCGCCTGCACCACCGGATGTTTTCTCACCGACTATTAAGGTTCTCCCCCTCTGTTTGAGTTCGATGACAAAGTCCTCCGCAGAGCTGTGTGTTGCGGGTCCTGTCAGGATTACCAACGGACCGAAGTATCTCTTCCCGTCACGGGGAACTATTTCGGAGTCTCTTGACTTCCAGAGCAATGCCTCTTTGCCCCAGGGTATGTTTGCCGGAACATAATGAAAATAATGATTCGTGGGTGACTTAACTGCCTCATCAATCAAGCAGCTCACTATCTTCTTCACTGGAGCATCGGAACCACCCGAATTATACCTAACATCGAGGACCATACCTTCTATTGCAGAAACATCCAAGGTGTCAATCAGTCTTTCAAAATCGACTTGCACCTGTTTGTTCTCACTTTGAAAATTCGGAATGTTGATGTAAAGAACTCCATCATCCAGCATTCTTGAATTGACCGTCGGCGTGAACATACTCTCTATGAAGCGATAGGCAAATCGCGAACCGTCTTTCCGCGTCGAATTTCTTGTGAGCTCTGCATGTCTGATACTTCCGTCCGTATCCCTGACCTTTAGCCGAACCTTCTCTCCTTGAGGACCGTAAAGAAGATAAAACACAAGCGTTGCCTCGTTCGCTTGGTCTGATCCTCTTGTATAGTATTTCAGAACCTTTTCATTAAAGAATTGTCTGATGGGAACGTCACCGATTTCCAGAATTTCCACTCCCGGACCCACGCGCTGCAATTTCAATTCATTCACTTCTTCGGATCGGGCAACATAGAACCTATCATCAATGACCTGGATTTCTACGGGGGCATATCGTATCCGGGAGTCAAGCGTGCCCAGGGCGGCACGACGTAGGTGTGCGAATCTCTTAGTTGTGTAACCAATTCCATTAACAGCTTGTAATAGCCTTCGATGTCTTTCGCTGCAATAACCCGGGAAACAAACTCCTGGGCCTCTTGATCCCAATCGACTTCTCGTAGCCTTTCAGTATGTGGAAAGGCGAATTTCGTTTGAGCCCATATGGTCATAAGTCCCCAGAGTTTTTGCTCTGCCGTACCCGTCCATTCCTCGTTTCGCGGGGACGGCTCCTTCTCTCGGGGATATGCAACAGATACATTTAGGAAGCACATAAGCAGGTAGATAATTATTCGTTTCATCATGTTGTTCCCTGGTTATTGGTTGGCGGTGGGAATCAACGGCGCGGTGCGTGCGGATCCTTTCTATTTCCCTGTCGACATCTTCTTATTTGCCCTCTCAATACGCGCGCGGGCGAACTCGAGGAACCGTCCGACCTCGGCAAGCATGAACTGCCTATCCCCTGGCTCGAGCTGGCGGGCGTACGATTTGCGTGCTAGCTCGATGTGGCGTCTCCACTCCGGCAAAACGTCGCAAGCCCAGTCCGCTGCTTGAGCCTTAGAGATGACAACGTCTCTTGTCTCGAAACTGTAGAGCAAACGGCAAAGGTTCAGAATACAGTAGTCGGGGTATTCATGCAAATGCTTCTCAACGTAGTCCAGCTCCCAATACAACGCCCTCTCGAGCTTCGGCCACGAAGCACGCGGATAGATCTCCGCAGGCTCTGGCCCATAAAAGACGATGCAGCGTCCGGCCCGAACGTGTTCGCAGTGCAGCGCCCATGACTCATCAGTGGCCCCCCCCCACATCTGCTTCTCGGCGGAATCTCACCACGCGCGTCCGCTAGAAGGATGTAGTAGCCGTCCATCTTGCCACCCAGAGGAGGGTGGTGCTCAGCCAGGAATTCGTGGAAGCTCTCTAACTCGGATCGCTCATGATCCGTGAGTCCGCTCTTTAAGATCACGTGGAAGTCAATGTCTCCGGCGGGAAGAGAATCGGGGAATGCGGCGGCGCCATAGATGTACAAACCGTACAGCTTCTCTCCCAGGATGCGCCTGAGGCCCCGTACGAACGTGTTTCCAACGACGCTGACCTGCTCCCTGCTCATCATCTTTGTGAGCTGCCCCAACTGAGGGTTGAATCGTTTTCGCACAAGCACCTTTAGACCCCGGCGGTCTACCAAATCAAGAAAAATCAAAACCCGCATTCTTGAAAGAGCGGAATAGCCCCTCGTTCATCTTAACCATATCTTCCGCGGGATATCTCAGCTTGAAGAGGAACTCCGCGTTGCTCTTGATTTCTAATCTTTTCATCTCTTCCTTCACGGTCTCAACCCACCTCTCACTCTGCTGCTTGTCGGCCTCCACGGCTTCCACGAACGTCCGTTCGAAGTAATTCTCCATGCGCTCTTCGAGACTTCCGTATTTGTTCTCGAACGCGCGGGTAATGTCTTCATCGCTGTCCACCCTATACTTCTCCCTGTGCACCATCGCTTCCTTTTCCAGCTTGGGCACGTTCTTAGGAACGGACTTTGGGTAGCCGATCGAGAGAACCATCATGGGAAGCACGTACTGAGGAATCCCAAAGTATTCTCTGGCTCTGTCCATGTTGGATTGTATTGTGCCGATGTAAACGGAGCCGAGCCCGCGTTCCTCAGCCAGAAGAACGACGCTTTGCGCCGAGCACATGAGGTCTGCATAAGCAATCAAGAAGTGAGAGAAAGCCTGTTCGCCTTTGAAGTCCGTGTTGAACACGGTCGCCCACCTCTTCAGTCTGTAGAAATCGAGGCAGAAAACCATGGAAAGCGGCGCGTTCCCGACCCACGGCTGGCTTCCCACTATCTCTGCAAGCTCCTTTCTCGCCTCAGGCTCACGCACAACAATGACTGACAGTGGCTGAATGTTTCCGCCAGAAGGCGAGTTGTTAGCAGCATCTAGAAGCGATTCGATTACGTGCTCGGGAATCTCTCGGGAATCAAAATTCCTCACGGACCTCCGTGTCATTATGACTTCGTACAGGCTCATTTAAAGACCTCCCACAGATGTTTTTTACACAAACGCTTTCTAGGACCGCGGTGCTATGCCAGCAAAGCCCTCCTGGGACAACACACACTCGCTCATTATTCCGGGTATACTCCCGATGCATCAAGAAAACGAAGCGGACTAGGACGGGAGACTAGCGGAATCTTTCCGCCAGGCAACGTAGAACTTCTATTCAGCCAGCTTTGACGCTATGGCTGCAACGTGCCTCCCCTGAAACCTAGCCGCTGCCAATTCGTTCTCGCTCGGCATCCGCTCTCCTTCGCCGCCAGCAATTGTGGAAGCCCCGTAGGGAGACCCGCCCGTGACCTCATCAACACGCATCTGCCCTTGAAACGTATAGGGCAGACCTACGACTATCATTCCGTGATGAAGAAGGGTGATATGAAAACTCAGGATCGTGGATTCCTGGCCCCCGTGCTGCGTGGCAGAACCGGTGAACACACTTCCCACCTTGCCAACGAGGGCACCCTTTGCCCATAGCTGCCCCGTGGCATCCAGGAACTGCCGCATCTGTCCTGACATGTTTCCGAATCGCGTCGGAGTGCCGAATATGATCGCGTCCGCCAAAGAAAGCTCCTCTATGGTACAAACGGGGATGTGGTGGAAGGTCTTCTGCGCTTCGAGTGCGCGCATCTTCTTAAGGACTTCCTCCGGCAGGGTCTCGGGTACGCGTCTTAATTCCACCTGTGCACCCTCAACCTCCTTTGCGCCTTCTGATACGGCCTCCGCCATGCGGTGAACATGACCGTACATGGAGTAGTAGACCACCAAAACTCTCATCAATCATCCCTCCTCTCATCGCCAGTCTTGTCTCTGACCGACATTTTCACCAACCGGATATTCCTTCCGCAGGAAACGCGTTCTCGATGTGCTCTACAACAAGCTCGTTCCGACTGCGCGTAATAGTAACGACGTCGATGCGCACCGTGCGGTACAGATTTTCAGGGCAGTTCTGAAGGAAGGAGAGAGCGCCCTTCGTCAAGCGCACCCTCTTCCTCTTGTCCAGACACTCACTGGGCTCTGAAATGCCGGCTGACCCGCGCAGTTTTACCTCTACAAACACCAGGCAGCCGGCTTTCTTGGCGATAATATCTATTTCGCTTCTTCGGGACCGTACGTTTCGTCCGACGATTTCGTAGCCCTTAAGGTTCAAGAAAAGAGCAGCAATCTCCTCACCGATTCGACCGGCAGACGACTTCTCGCTCACGACCTCACCCCCCAACATCCCCATCTTTCCGGAACACGGTCACGCTACTCTGCCCGATGTCTTGACTTGTACGGCCGCGCTCTCGACGTGATGCGTCAAGCAACCGGGACAAGCATGACTCGCCAACGCACGCGGCCTATGTGTGTACAGTGGAAACCTTCTTTTAAGGAAGACCCGCAGGAACTGTCTTTTCGCCACTGGCAAAAACCGCCTTCACCGCCCCTATCTCTCTTACAGGCCTGAAGGAGAACCGGTGGATACTGCAAGGACCATAGCGAAGCAAAGCTTCGATATGCCTCCTCGTTCCGTATCCCTTGTGTGTGTCAAAACCGTACTGGGGAAACTTCTGATGCGCGTCGGCCATCAGGCTATCTCTTACGAACTTCGCTACCACCGACGCGCAGGCCACGGAAAGGAATGTACTGTCTGCTTTGGGAAAAGCGGCTTGAGGAGCATTCAGAAAAGGAATTTCGCGGCCGTCAACCAAAACGAGAGAAGGTGTAAAGGAGAGCGTTTCGATGGCCTCACGCATGGCAATGTAGGTTGCATTCAGGATTCCTGCCTCATCCACCACCCTCTCGCTCACCGAAACCCACGACACAGAGACAGCGCGATCACAGATCTCCTCGTGCAGTTTCTCTCTCCGAAGAGGAGTCAGTCGCTTAGAGTCATCAACGTGGTCAACTCGGAAATTAGAGGGAAGCACGACTGCAGCGGCAACAACAGGGCCTGCCAGCGGACCTCTTCCGGCTTCATCAACCCCAGCCAGCAGGCCGCGTGATTCCCCAGCGTAGGGCTCTTCGTTCGCTTTGAGCTCGAGAAAGCGCTCCTGCGGGCTCAGTCTCACTTGCTCTCTCCCCACTCAAGGGTAGTGTGCGTAACGAGACCCAGAGTTCAACGGATTCTCAGCTCATTCGCCCTCGGGCTCTGATTGGGTTTCCGGCGAGCCCTCTCCCTGAGGTTCCACGGGGGTCTCTGTCTGCCTTTCTTCGATGCGGGCAGATTTTCCTTTTCGCTCTCTGAGGTAGAAGAGTTTAGCCCTCTTCACCCTTCCCTCCCTGACAACGGACACTCGGGAGATATTCGGGGAGCTGAGAGGGAATATCCTTTCAACACCCACACCACCGCTCACTTTTCGTACAGTGAATGTGGAACGAGTGCCGGAACCACGCCTGCTCACTACCACGCCTTCAAAGAGCTGAGTCCTTTCCTTGTCGCCCTCAACCACTTTTACATGGACCCGCACGGTATCTCCAGGACCGAAATCAGGGACTTTTTTCTTCAAGTGTTTTGACTCAACGAAATTGATCGGATCCATGCGGCACCTCCTGTTTCCACATCATCGATCTGATCGTAAGTGGCTCCCATTATATCACAGAGAACTTAAGGTGAACACGCCCATATACGGCAATTTCGTTGGTGTGAAAATGAAACCGGACTCACACTACGTTCTTCACGCCGCATGCCCCGAGACCAGCGTGCATCGCCCTGGAGTAAGTCCTTCCACAAGCTATCTCTTCCTATAATCCTCCAGCAATGCGATATCTTCCTCGTTCAGAACGGCTTTCTCAAGAAGGTCAGGTCTCCTCCGAAGAGTTCTGCCAAGGCGGTTCTTCCTTCTCCACTTCTTGATCGCAGCATGGTTTCCGGAAAGAAGAGCCTCAGGCACCCTTTTTCCCGCCACTACTTCGGGCCTCGTATAGTACGCGCAATCGAGTATTCCTTCTGCGAAGGAATCGCAAGCGGCGGAATCCTCGTCCTCTATTGCTCCCGGTAGAAGCCTGACCACGGACTCAACGAGCACCATCGCGGCAAGCTCTCCGCCGGAAAGCACGTAGTCACCAATCGAAACCTCCTCGGCATCGAGCAGCTCTCCTACCCTTTCGTCGATTGCCTTATACCTTCCGCAGATGAGGACTAGGGATTCACAGGTGCTCAACTCACAGGCCATTTCCTGACTGTACTGCCTTCCCTGCGGGGAGAGGATCACGATTCGCTCTATGTCCGAAGCATCTTTCTTGCCCGCGGCGGACGGCTGCGCCCGGCCATCTTCAGAGGGGGCAGGCCGGGAGTTGCCAAGGTAGTCCGCACCGGTGACAGATGAGACGGCCCTCAAGATGGGCTCTGCTTTCATCACCATCCCTGGACCACCTCCATAAGGGTAGTCATCCACGGTCTTGTAGCTGTCAGTTGTGAAGTCTCTCAGGTTGACCAGGTTCACGCTCACGAGACCCTTCTCCAAGGACCTGGCGACTATACCCTCGGAGAGAAACCCCTCAAATAGAGAAGGGAATATTGTTGTTATCGATACTCTCATTTTTGATCTTTCGCCGGCGACCAAGGCAGAATCAGTCGAAAAGGCCGGGAACCGGTCTCACTCGAATAACCGAGTTCTCAAAATCCAGCGCCTCCACCACATCTTTCGTCGCAGGAATCAGCGTTTCAGCTCCCTCGTCGCTCTTCACTACGTACACAAGGTTGCTTCCTGTCTCCATCAGATCCACTACCGTGCCGACCTCAACTCCATCGGTCCTTGTCACCTTCATACCGATGAGCTCAAACATGTAATGCCCACCCTCAGGGTGGGGGGGCACTTGTGAACGAGGGATTGTCAGGGCGAGTCCGCCGAGCTGGACGGCCTGCTCACGTGTCTCAATCCCTTCAAGCTTTACCAGGACAAGCTCGCCCGAAGGCCTGGAGCTTTCTATCAGAAAATTCTGTCGGCCATTTGTCTCAAGCCAGATGGAACGAAGTGAGAGGAAACGTTCCATGCTGGAGGTCATGGGACGAACCAGCAACTCACCTTTGACGCCCCTGGCCTTCAGCACCTCTCCTACCACTACGAAGCTCACCAATTGAGCTACTCCAGAATCTCAAGAACTGCTTTCTTGCCCATCTTCGTGGCAGTGGCGCTTAGAAGTGTGCGGATTGACCTGGCGGTTCTTCCGTGTTTTCCGATAATCTTGCCCAAATCTTCCGGGGCCACCTTGAGCTCGAAGATAGTCGTTCTCTCTCCTGTGACCTCTCTGACAACGACTTCATCCGGCCTGTCCACGAGGCGCCTCGCGATATACTCGATCAGCTCTTTCATATGGCATCAGTCCTCCGCGGCTTACTGCAGGAACAACCAACAGGAAGCATTGACCAGCATTATTCTAGTTCAACTAGGAAAACTCTAAATTGCCGGGAGCAGAATGCCTACTCAGCTTTCTTCTTTCCGGAGGTTCCTTTGCGAACCGGCTTAGCCGACTTGGCTTTGGCTGATTTGGATGGCGCCTTTTTCTCAGGACGAGCGGCCTTGGGAGCTGCTTTGGCTGAGGGCGCTCGTTTAACCCTCTTTGGCTTCTCAGCCTTATCCGCCGTCTCGGGCTTCTTGGGTTCTTCTCCCTCATCCTTTGCCCTCGGCTGCCGCAGCTCTTTAAGAGGAACCGCCTCCGGAGCCTTCTTCGTTATGACAGGAGCCTCTAGCACGACCCCTGCCCTTTTCAGAAGATGCTTCACCGCTACTGATGGCTTTGCACCTCTCTTCATCCAGTCCTTAACAAGCTCGCCGTCCAACCTGACGTTCTCCGATTCAGCAAGTGGGTCGTACGTTCCAACCGCTTCTATGAACCTTCCGTCACGGGGCATTCTAGAATCAGTGACGACGATTCTGTAAAACGGCCTGTGCCTCGCGCCTGCTCTTGTGAGACGAATTTTGACTGACACTCAGTTCACCTCCGCACATAAAGTTACCACTAAAACGGCAGAAAGCTCAACCCCTTTCTGCGGCCACGCTTCATTTGTCTTAATAACTTCTGAAGATGGAAGAATTGCTTCAGCACCCTGTTCACCTCTTGAACAGTCGTACCGCTACCCTTCGCGATTCTCTTTCTCCTGCTCCCGTCTATAGTTGTAGGATTCTGCCTCTCTTTGGGAGTCATGGAGTTTATGATGGCCTCCACCCGAGTTAGTGCGTTCTCATCCAGGTTGAGTCCGGCCCGTTTCATTTTCCCAACCCCGGGAATCATGTCCATTAGATCCTGGATAGGACCCATCTTCTTGACTTCTTTGAGTTGTTCCAGAAAATCCTCTAGGGTGAACTCTGCCTCACTCAGCTTCTTCTCTAATTCCTTAGCCCGTTCTGCATCAACGGTCTCTCCTGCTTTCTCAACGAGTGAGAGCACGTCTCCCATTCCCAGAATACGCGAGGCCATCCTGTCAGGATGGAACACCTCGAGGGCATCCAGTTTCTCACCCACGCTGACAAACTTTATCGGCTTCCCCGTGACCGCTCTCAGCGACAGGGCGGCCCCACCTCTAGCGTCTCCGTCAAGTTTCGTGAGGACCGCTCCGTCAAAATCCACTGTTTTCTCGAAGGCAGTTGCCACGTTCACAGCGTCCTGACCAGTCATGCCGTCCAGAACGAGAAGGACCTCGTGAGGAGACACCTGCGCCTTCAGCTGGCTCAGCTCTGTCATCATCTCGTCGTCAACGTGCATCCTTCCGGCCGTATCGAAAAGAACCCAGTCAAAGCCGCTTTCCGTCGCCTGAGCAACCGCCCGGGCGCCGGCCTCCAGAACGGACTCACCCTTGTCCGGCACGACGGCCCGAATATCAACCGAGTCTGCCAGCATCTTGAGCTGTTCGATGGCGGCAGGGCGCTTCAAGTCGGCAGCCACAACCATGGGCTTCGCACCTTTCCTTCTCAGATGCACGGCAAGTTTGGTCGTGAACGTGGTCTTTCCCGACCCCTGCAGTCCGACTACGAGAATCACGGCCGGGGGCTTGGGCGATGGCTTGAGGCCCGTCGCTTTCTTACCGAGCAATTCGATTAGCTGCTCATGGACCACCCCTATGACCTGCTGCCCGGGAGT
>Ga0209636_10001444_pt1 | contig 24033 bp, 22 predicted proteins | sample DeeMarSWOR152_54_FD_187464 | JGI IMG/M metagenome (GOLD analysis project Ga0209636, IMG submission 187464) | Marine sediment microbial communities from White Oak River estuary, North Carolina - WOR-1-52-54 (SPAdes) (version 2) | ecosystem: Environmental > Aquatic > Marine > Intertidal zone >...
TGCGTTCCTCCGAACGAGAATTGCTATGTCCCTGTACTTATACCCTTCCTTGATTTTCTCTAGGATAATCTCAGCCACCTTATCGGCTTCATGGGAATGGGAATCAAATTGGAGCAGGTGGATACTTTTTCCCTCACCCTTGATCGTCGATTCCAGAGTCTTGTCCACCTCTTCTTTGAACTCCAGACGATTGGGATTGTTCTGCTTGATCAGCTGGTAGGCGGAATCAAGGATGGATTGAGTGGAACGGTAATTTCTGGTCAAGACAATTTTTTTAGCCTCAGGGTAGAATTCCTTAAAGTTGAGGATGTTGCTTAAAGAGGCTCCCCTGAAACGAAAAATGCTCTGGTCATCATCACCGACCACTGTCAAGTTCTTGCTCTTGGCAGCTAAAAGCTTAAGCAGCTCGAATTGGATGTTGTTTGTATCCTGGAATTCATCGACAAGAATATACTTGTATTTGTTTTGAAACTCATGGAGTACTGACGGCCTTTTTCTGAAAAGCTCGACCACCAACAACACCTGATCCTCAAAATCAATCTTTCCCTGGTCTTTGAGTAGGTCTTGATATTTCTGATAAACTTGAGCCACTTCAGAGTGCTTACGAGCATTTTCTTTCTCAGTCTCATCGGCACCTTTTCGGTCGAGTTCCTTTGCATATTCCAAGTACTCATCAGGTTTGATATCTTCCTGTTTTAACCTTTTGATGGTGCTCAAAAGCTCCTGGATGTGCTTGGTCGGCGAACTCAAGGGGCGGAAGTGCTTAAGTGGAAAATGAAAGAGGTGTTCTCTGAAAAAGATAGCTTGTTCGACATCATCCAGCAGCTTGAAATCCGGAGGATAGCCAAGCTCCAACCCATAATTCCTGAGGACTCTTTCCCCGAAGGAATTGAAAGTGCTTATTTCGACAAAGGAATAACTGTAAGGAATTAAAAGATCAACCCTTTCCTCCATCTCGTTGGCCGCTTTTTCTGTAAAGGTCACGGCGAGAATTTCTTCAGGCTTAGCTAATTTGGAAGCAATGAGATAGGCAATGCGGTGGGTAATGACTTTTGTCTTTCCAGTCCCGGCTCCAGCGATTATGAGGAGAGGGCCTTTTCCATGGGTAATAGCTTCGATTTGCTCGGCATTCAGACCCTCTAACAAATCATCGAGTTTTTCAACAGGAAATGATTGAGACATAACAAGATTAAATTGAAGACGGCTTTATTTTTTTTCTTTTACGATAACGATTTCATCAGGTTTTAGGAGCCAAAGTTTTTCTCTGGCTTCCTTATCGACAGCCTCGGGCTTGCTCTCCAATTCTTCTATTTCCTTTTCTAGCCTGGTTTTCTCTTTCTCTAACTCCTTTATTTCCTGAAGAAGGGCTTCATGCCTCTTCTGAGCTCGACGTATTTCGAGAAGACCCTTCTGACCAAAAAACGAGGTTAAGAGTAAAACAAAAAAGAGGAAAATCAGTCCAGCGATTAAGAGCCTTTTTCGAAGTGACTTATTTCTTTCTTCCTTTTTCGTCATCAGGAAAGCATCTCCATGCAGACCTTCATCATCCTCGTTAATTCTTTCTTTGTCTCGGCTTCAGCATAACAGCGAATGATCGGCTCTGTTCCTGAAAATCTAAGGAGAATCCAGTCGTCGTCTGCAAAATCAAACTTAATTCCGTCAATGGTTTCAATATTGAGGACTTTTTTTCCTCCAAATTTAGCCGGAGGATTTTTGATAAGCTTCTTCAACTTTTTTTCTCTCTTCTCATGAATAGGGATATTTTTTTGTATCCCCACTCTCTTTCCGTACTCTTCGAATAAATCATTGACTAAGGAAGAAAGGCTTTTGTCCGAAGCAGCTATCATTTCCGCTACCAGAAGGCCTGCAAATATACCATCTTTTTCTGGAAGGTGATCTTTTACAGCCAGGCAGGCACTCTCTTCTCCTCCGAAAATGATCTTTCCCCGTAAGAAAAGGTCAGCCATATACTTGAATCCCACAGGAGTTTTAAAAAGAGGAAGACCATGCCTCCTTGCAATTCGGTCTATCAAGTGGGTAGTGGCAACCGAGCGAGCCACACCTCCTTTCCATTTCTTCTTAGAAACAAGATAATCGAGGATCAAGGAGAGAATCAAGTTCTGTATGATAAATTTCCCCGTTTCATCCACAACTCCAAAACGATCGCCATCAGCATCAGTCGCAATTCCTAATTGACATTTTTTATCTTTAACAATCCTCTTTAATTCTCCAAGGTTTTCTTCAGTGCACGAAGGGAGAACGCCGCCAAAATAAGGATCAATATAGCCATGAATTTCTTCCAGTGGAATCTGATTTTCTTCTAATATCTCATCCAAATATTCTCGACTTGTACCGTAGAGCAAATCGACGGCGATCTTTATCTTTGATTTTCGGATGGCTTCAAAATCTATCTTTTTCTGGAGAAAAGATAAATACCCCTTCTGGAGGTCAATTTCTTCAATATACTCGGATTTGGGATAAAAAGGACAAAAAGCAAATTCTTTTCGCAAAAGGTTTATTTCCTTTTCTATATCGTCCGTTATTTCTGGTAAAGCAGGAGCACCTGTTTCTGTATTGAACTTAAGACCGTTATATTCAGGAGGATTGAAAGAGCCGGTAAAATTTATCCCACCTTGAGCTTTTCTTTTTATCAATTGATAGGCTTGAGCCTGAGAGGGAGCGTCCCTATCGGTCATAAAAACATGGATTTGGTTGTGGGAAAATATCTTCGCTGCTTCAAAGGCAAACCTCTCCGATAAGAAACGAGTATCATAATTGACTATGACGGATATGTGCTGATTGGGAAATTTCTTTTTTAGATGATTGGCAATAGCTTGAACAACAATGCGAACATTCTGAAAGGTAAATTCCTCACCCATTACTGCCCGCCACCCCGAAGTGCCGAATTTAATCATGTCTTCTTTTTTCAAAAATTATCATAAGAATCAAGGAAAAGCAACTCCCATGATATGGAAGCATCCTTTCTCCGTGATAGCTAATGCTTTTAGGAATGATTGAAGCGACCATTGAAGATTTAGCCTTGCCGAGCTGGTCTTCGAAGGAACCTGACGAAGTCAGGCGGCGAGGATGTATTGAGCACTCCTTCGGAAAGGAGGTGAGGTCAGGTTTGAACAGAGGACATCCTTTCAGTAGATCTAGAGCAAACGTGCGCAGTTCCGCAGCCGATGAGAAGGGCGGTGAGGGAATGGTGAAATGGGGACGGTTCTATTTTTTAAAATCAAAAGCCACGCAGCATGAGACCATAAGTGAGATTAAAAAAATAGAACCGTCCCCTATCTGAAGGGAGCAAAACCATTCCTAAAAGCATCTCTGAAGTCTTATAATATTTCGGAAAAAAAGACGCTTACCATTGATATTGATGTATTGACAGGATTCTGAATCTTCTTTAATTTAGAGAAAGTGACGCAAATCAGAATCCGCCTTCTAGTCGCGATATTCCTCATCTCATCCGCTACTCTTTGCCTGGAGATAACCCTCACCCGCTATTTTTCCATATCCCAAGATTACCATTTTGCCTTCCTGGTCATCAGCATTGCTTTCTTAGGGTATGGAGCCAGCGGTTCTTTTTTGGCCTTTTTCAAGAAATTCCAAGAGGCACATTTGGAAAATTTCCTCTGCCTGAGTTCCTTCCTTTACTCCCTCTTCATTCTTCTCTGCTTCTTACTCTGCAATTCCCTCCCTTTCGATTTCATTAGACTTTCTTGGAATAAGAACCAAGTATTCCTTATCCTTATTTATTACTTTATCCTCAGCCTTCCCTTCTTTTTTGCGGGACTGACCATATCTTTCGCTATCACCAGGCTTGCCAAGGCAGTAAATAAAATTTACTTTGCAGACTTGGCAGGAGCAGGAATGGGCTCTTTCTTAGCGGCTTTTGTTTTCCTACCCAAGGGAGAAAAGGGAGTTATGATTTTTATCGCCTTCTTAGCTCTCCTCGCCTCTCTCCTTCTCAGCATCAGAGCTCCAACTTTCCTAAGACTCTCTATCATTATTTTACTGATGGCTGAAGCCGCCCTTTTTATCCTCTCTCCTTCATGGCTGAACTTCAGAATATCTCCCTTTAAAGCTCTTCCAGTGGCTTTAAAGTATCCCCAGGCCAAACAGCTCTTCACCAAATGGAACGCTATATCCCGAGTCGATATTCTCGAAAGTCCTGCCGTGAGGTACGCACCAGGATTGAGTCTCCACTTCAGAAAAAAGCTTCCTCCTCAGCTGGGTCTTTCAGTAGATGGCGGTGAGCTGACAGCTGTCACTCATTTTCAAAAAGAAGAGGAGCAAGCACTGGAATTTTTATCTTTTCTTCCCTCTTCTCTTGCTTATACCTTGAGTCAAAGGCCTTCGGCTCTGATCATCGAGCCTAAAGGAGGCTTGGATGTCCTCGCCGCCCTTCATTTTAAATCCCGCCAAATTAAGGTTATCGAGAGCAATCCTCTCATCATAAAAATGCATAACCAAGAGCTTGCTACTTTCGGACGCTCGCTTTATCAGCAGAAAAATATTCATCTTATTTCTGCCAACACCAGAGCTGCTCTGAAACAAGAAAAGGAAAGATACGATTTAATCGTCTTTTCCTTGGTTGATATCTTCGGCTCATCATCGACAGGAGTCTACGGATTCAGGGAAAATTATCTTTATACTCTCGAATCCTTTTCCCATCTTTGGGAACGTTTATCGCCTCAGGGGATAATCAGCCTTACTCTCTTCCTTCTGCCCCCTCCTCGGAAAGAACTCAAGTTGTTAGCCACCTGGATCGAAGCTCTGGAAAGGGCACAGAAAGAGCCTTCCTCTCGTCTCCTCGCCATCAGAAGCTGGGGCACTATCAGCTACTTTATCAAGAAAATGCCCTTCACTCCTCAAGACATAATTAAATTGAAGTCTTTCGCCAAAGAACACCTCTTTGATCTTGTTTACTATCCAGGAATAAAAGCAGATGAAACCAATATTTATAATAGATTCGACAGACCCCTTTATTATGACCTCACCCTTCAACTGCTTACTCCCTCAACAAGAAAAGAGCTCTACAAGAATTACCTCTTCCAGCTCAAACCCGCGACAGACAATCGCCCTTTCTTTTTCAATTTTTATAAACTGAGCAAATTGAAAGCCACCTATAAGGCCCTGGGTCAAAAGTGGCTGCCTCTTCTTCAAGGAGGTTTCTTAGTGCCTCTTATCCTCATTCAGTCATTGATAGTGGCCTTCCTTTTGATCCTATTACCTGTTCTCGTGCTTAAAAAAAATATCAGAAGCAGGAAGGGCTTTTTCTTCAAGGTATTTTTTTATTTCAGTTTGATTGGCGCATCATTTATGTTTGTTGAAATAACTTGGATACAAAAATTTATCCTGTTTCTAGGGCACCCTCTCTATTCTGTCTCAACAATTATTTTTTCTCTTCTTGTCTCATCAGGATTGGGAAGCTTTTTCTCCAAAAGTCTCTTGAGTCAAAACTTAAAAAAGAAACTGCGGATAAGCCTCATTCTCTGTGCCAGCCTTATCCTTATATATATGTTTCTTCTTCCTCTTTTCTTCGATAATTTTTTAGGTTTCAAATTTTCTCTCAAAATCATCTTAACATTTTTGATTATTTTTCCTCTTGGCTTTTTTATGGGATTCCCATTTCCTACAGGAATTCGAATCTTAGAATTAGAGGAAAAAAGACTGATTCCCTGGGGTTGGGCGACCAATGCTTTCTCTTCTGTTATTAATTCGGTATTTGCACTGTTGATCGCATTCTGGGTTGGATATAATCTTGTGCTTTTCTTAGCGGCAGCAGGATACTTACTTGCCTTTCCTTTTCTGAGCTTCTCCAACCATCGGAACAAAGCGAACGCCTAAGATATGTTCCACTCTCAATTCTTCCCCAACTTTTGTCAAAAGGGTGAGAGTTTGATAATAAAGCGTGCTCCCCAATGGAATGATAAGTCTTCCTCCATCTTTAAGCTGCTCGATGAGTGGAGGAGGAATATGGTTTGCGGCACAAGTCACAATAATGGCATCAAAAGGAGCATGCTCTTCCCAGCCAAAATAACCATCTCCCCATTTCACGCGAACCTGAGAGTAATTCAACTTTTTTAAGGTCTGAGCTGCTCTACTGGCCAGGCCCTCTCTTATCTCGATTGAATAAACCTTATCCGTGAGATGAGCAAGAACAGCAGCTTGGTATCCAGAGCCCGTCCCAATCTCTAAGACTTTCTCTCCTTCTTTGAGCTTGAGGTGCTGGGTCATCAAGGCCACTATGTAGGGCTGGGAAATTGTCTGTCCTTCATCTATAGGTAAAGGATAATCCTCGTAGGCTTTCCTCTGGTAGCGAGAGCTGACAAAAAGATGGCGGGGAACTGAGGCCATGACTTCCAGGACCTTCTTTTCAGTTATGTCTCTTGTTGCTAACTGCCTCCGAACCATATTCTTTCTGCGCTGGGCATAAATCTCATCTTCTTGGCCCAGAAGAGGAGAAAGAAACGAAAATATGATTCCACAAAAAATGACTACCCATCGTAATACCCTCATTTCGCTCTCCTCGCCCTGAGATTTCCCTTTGACTGGAAAGAATTTCATTAGATACACTTTATTTTAATTTTCTTTTAAAATCCATAAGAAATCAACTCCACTCCTTCAACCACAAAAAAACTGAGATAAAACAAATAATTTTTTCGTCTAAAAAACAGTCAGGAACGTTTCAGTTTTTTCCTCAAAAAAATAGAATTTTCCCCGATTTTAGGCGCTGACCTTTAAGGGTGAAAAAATGAAGATAAAAATCACCCCCTAAATCATCTTTATAGGCGATTGACTGAAAAAGGAAGTTTTGCGAGTATAAAGCGAAATTGAAAAAACATGAATTTTTTGTTAGTATGGTAGAAAATTTTCGCAACCTAAAAGAAAAATTTTTCAAATGGAACACAAGGCCATCTATCCTGGATCCTTTGACCCCATTACCAACGGTCACTTGGATATCATCGAGAGATGTCTCGATATTTTTGACAAGATGCTCGTCGCTGTCTTGGAAAATCCCAAAAAGAAGCCTCTGTTCTCTACCAAAGAAAGGGTAAAAATGATCCAAGAGGTTTTTACAGGAAGAGAACACATTGAAGTGAAAGCCTTTGATGGTCTTCTGGTTGATTTTGCAGAAAAAAATGATATCAAAGTTGTCATTCGAGGCTTGCGAGCCATCTCAGATTTTGAATATGAATTTCAAATGGCACAAATGAATCAAAAGCTAAAACCTGATATCGAAACTTTCTTCATGGTTCCCAATGTTAAATATACCTATCTTAGCTCTAAATTAGTGAAAGAAATCTTTATGCTGGGTGGCTGTGTCAAAGGCCTAGTTCCAGATCTAGTAGAGAGCAAACTGCAAGAAAAATTCAAAAAAAGTAAACGAAACTTCGACATATAATTAAAGGAAGGAAAAATGGCCAAAGCAAAGCCAGTTGTTGGATTAGATATCGGTTCTAATTCAATAAAAGTTGTCGAGCTTAAAGCGAAGAAAAAAGGAGGAGACGCCTACGAATTGTTCAAACTCGGATATGAAGCCCTGCCTCATGATGCTATTGTTGAAGGAACCATCATTGACACCACTGCTGTCGCTGAAGTCATAAAAATGCTTTTTGATGAAAATAAGATCGAAAATAAAAATGTCATTATTTCAATTTCAGGAAATGCAGTCATCATCAAAAAAATATCTCTTCCCAAAATGGAAAAGGAAGAATTGGCTGAATCCATTATCTGGGAAGCCAAGCACAATATTCCCTATGCCTATGAGGAGATCAATGTCGATTACGCTATCTTAGAGACACCCGAGGGCGAAGAGAAAAAAGATTTAGATATTCTCCTAGTGGCTGCAAAAAAAGACAAGATCGAGAACTACAGTAACGTTATCCATCAAGCTCGAAAAAATTTAGAAGGAATTGAAATCGATGTTTTTGCTCTCCAAAACTCTCTGGAGACAAACTATCCAGATCTTTATAACCAGGGTACCATCGCTATTGTCAATATGGGTGCCCACTTAACCAATATCTTAGTCACCGAAAAAGGAATTCCCCAATTGTTCCGGGATATTTCAATGGGCGGTTTCTCTTTCATAGAGAACTTGAGTAAAGAATTAAGCATAAGCTTTGATGAAGCAGAAAAATTGCTCAAAGGAGCTCCAATGGAAAATGTTGATGCTGAGGTTGTGAATTCAGCCCTGGCCGCGAACATAGACCAACTCATAGGAGAAGTCGAAAAAACTTTTTCCTTCTATGAAGTCGGCGAGAAGAAAGAGACGAAAATCGAGCAGATATTTCTTAGCGGTGGAGTGGCTAAATTAAAAGACATAAACAATCAATTCGAGCAAAAATTAAACATAAAAGCAGCTATTCTAAATCCTTTCCATAGAATTAGCTATAATGAAAAAAAATTCGATCCTGTATATATGCAGGAAATGGCCCCTCTCTTCGGAGTGGCAGTGGGCCTAGCAATCAGAACGGGGAAATAGGACAATGATAAAAATCAATTTATTAAAGCCAGAAGGCAAGGAATTAAAAGAAACAACTCCCCCAGCTGAGGAAGAAGTCAAGTTTAAAGAGAAAAAAGTAAAAGAGCGAAAAGGGCTAGACATAACGAAATTAGTGATTCCCTTAGCCATTGTCCTCGTTGCCTTGCTCTTCTTTACTCAGAGAACGGCATTCAATAGAGAGCGAAGTTTACTTGAGGAAGCTAGAGCAGAAAAAAAGAAACTCGATTATGTCTCCGTCAAACTCAAACAACTTCAACAGCAAAAAGCCATTTACGAGAAAAAAATAAATCTCATTGAAAGTCAAAAATTACGCCAGGGAATCTCAGTGAGAATAATGGATGAGTTAAGCAAAAGCCTTCCTGAGTGGGTTTGGTTGACTGAAGCGACCTATGATAAAACAATAGTAAGAATAAAAGGCAAAGCTCTCTCTAACAACCTTATCGCTGACTATATTTCTAGTCTTGAGAATTCCGATCTTTTTGTAGAAGTCAACTTGCTCTCCTCTACTCAGAAAAGAGTAAAAAATGACAATATCCTGGAATTTTCGATGAACGCCAGGCACGCTCCATTGATGGTCGCTAGTCCTCCAGGGCCAGCGGCAAAAACTCCTCCAAAAGGAGGTAAAAAATGAAAGACAGACCTTTATTGACCTATATCATTATTGCGGTTTTGATTCTTGGTTTCTTTTATTTCATTTATTACAAACCCAAGGGAAAAGAGCTGGTAAGTTTACGAGCACAGAGAGAAAAGGTCGAGGCCGAAGTTAGGAAAGCCCAAAAGAAAAAACGAGATCTCGATAAAATTGAAGCTGAGCTCAGTACTCTGGGTTTAACTTTAGCCAATCTCGAGGCTATTATTCCCCAAAAAAAAGAAATGAGTGATATCTTAAGAAGAATTCAGCAACTTGCCTATGATTCCAGGCTCAATATCAGAAGGTTTGCTCCTCAAAGATTGGCCGATAAAGAATTTTTCTCAGAGCAGCCCATCTCCATAGAAATGACCGGAAACTATAATAATTTAGGAATGTTCTTCGACCAGTTAAGCCGATTCTCCCGACTCTTTATCGTGGAGAACTTTTCTATAAAATCCCTCGCCAGGCAAACCGACGCCTCCACAGTCAGCGTGAGTTGCACGACAAAAACATATATTTTTCACGAAGAAAAAGCTTTGGAAAAAAAGGCGAGTAATCCACAAAGAGGGAAAAGAACATGAAGAAGTCACTAACTCTTATTATTTTATTTTGCGTCATCTTTCTTTACACTCCGCTTATCTTTTCTCAGGAAGAGAAAAAGGAACCTGAGGAAGCATCCCTGAAACCCCCTCCAGATAAGTCACTTCCAACCTATGTTCCGGGCGGAAGAAGAGATCCTTTCAGAGACTTGCTCGGAGGAAAAGAGGTAAAAGAAACAGCTCCGGCTGGAGAAATGGGGCAGCTTTCCATTGATGACATTGTCCTGGTAGGGATTACGAAAGCTAGAGGAAAATTCACCGGCATAATCAATGACCCTCAGGGATTTCCTCATTTCATCTATGTGGGAGATAAGTTATCTGATGGTTTTGTCTTAAAAATCGATGAATCCACAGTGATCTTCCGTAAAACAAGGGGAAGGGGTGTCCCCTTAAGAAAGCCTAGAGATATAGTCAAAGCATTATTTCCAGAGGAGCGTTAACATGAAAAGGAAAAATTATTTAAAACTCATTCTTGTCTTATGCATCTTCATCGCTTCGATTGCATATGCACAAGAGAAAGAATCACTGGTCAACATAAATAATATTTCTGTACAACCCGGTGAATTAAAAACGAGAATTGTCCTGGAAACAGACTCCTATCTCCCTGTCCTGAAAACATATTACTCCCCTGAATCCCCTCAGACAATCATCGTCGAATGGAACAAAGTCAACTCAATCAAAGAGCCCCGTTTCAGCCCTGAGGAGTCGCCCTTAATCCAAGGCCTAAGGGTAGAAAAAGCTGCCGAGAATCATTTTCGCTTTTTTATTCAGTTAAGCGAACAAGTTCCTTACAGAGTCTACCCCGCTCAAGATCGCACAATCATCGAGCTAGTCAAGATTCAAAGAGATTTAGGTAAATATGTCATTGACCTGGGAACCGAAAGAACCTTTGCCGAAGAGTTTGTGTCAAAAGTCAATTTGGAAAGAGTCGATGTCGTTGAAAAAGAAGAGAGAGTCGATGTCATCGCCAAAATGGATGGCAAGGCTTTTCCCAATATCTTCGCTCTTGGAAATCCCTTACGCTTAATCGTAGATCTCTTAGGGACTCTCTACTCTGCTCCCTCTGCGACCCATACAGTGAATAAAATGGGGGTAAAAGCGATTCGAACCGGTCAGTTTCAAACAGCAAATCCTGTTATCAGCCGGATAGTTTTCGACCTAAACCAGCCCAAGTTTTATGATGTTAATTTTGACAATGATAATATGGTTGTTTCCTTTTTTAAAGAAGCCGCTTATCAAATTCCCCTTCCTGTTACTACCCCGAAGGAAGCTGTCGTTGAATTGGAAGAGGAAGCACCTCAGCCCCTAGCAGAGGAACAGGAAGTTCAGGAGGAAGAGAAACCTCCTCCGCCACCTGAGCAGGAGCCGACTCCAGAGGAAGCAGAAGAAGAGCCGAGAGCACAGGTCCCAATGCCTTCCTTCGAGGCCAGGACTATCAGAACGCCTGAAGAGCAATATACTGGCGAGGTTCTTGACCTCAAGGTCAAAGACGCTGACTTAAGGGATGTGGTTATGTTCTTAGGCGAATTTGCAGGACTGAATGTTGCTTTCGATCCTGAAGTTTCTGGAAAAGTCACGGCAGATTTGGAGCAAGTGCCTTGGGATCAAATTCTCGATCTGATCTTGAAGCTCAATAAGATGGGAAAAGTCTTGGAAGGAAACGTTCTCCGGGTGGCTCCAATAGGCGTGTTAACTCGAGAACAAGAACAAAGAAAACAACTGCAGAAAACAAAAGTTGAAGCTGGTGAGCTTATAACGAACACAAAAGCACTTTCCTACTCAAAAGCCAGAGATGTCCAGCAGCTTTTGCGGACCAAACTGTCAGCCAGAGGATCGATTATCATTGATGAAAGGACAAATACTTTAATCATTACGGATGTGGAAGAAAACCTTGCTCTTATCAATAATTTAATCACTGTTGTAGACCTTCCTACCCCCCAAGTCTCCATCGAAGCCAGGATTATGGAAGCCACTGCCAATTTTATCCGCAACCTCGGCATCCAATGGGGATTCCGAGGCATCGTCGATCCCTTCTATGGAAACCAAACATCCTTCAAATTCCCCAATAGAGGAATGGTCGATGGTGCCGTCATTCCTCAAGGTCCAGTTACCAAAGGATTGGGTGGCCCCCTCGGAGGTTACGCCGTTAACCTACCAGCCCCTGCTTTTAACTCAGCTATTGGCATCACCATGGGTAATGTATTGGATACCTTCAGGCTAGATATGGCTCTCTCGGCCTTAGAGACTTCTGGTGAGGGCGAAATCATATCATGTCCGAGAGTGACTACCCAGAACAACAAGCAGGCTGAAATCATCCAAGGAAGACAGATTCCTGTTCAGACTGTATCTAATTTCACGGTTACTACCCAATACAGGAATGCAGCCCTAGAGCTAAGGGTCACTCCGCAAATCACAGCCGAAGGCACAATTATCATGGACATCGATATCAGGAATAACGCTCCTGACTTTGCCAATCTCGTCAACGGAATTCCTCCTATCACAACCCAGAGTGCCCATACAACAGTCATGATCCAAGATGGAGGCACAACTGTCATCGGCGGCATTTACCGGACTGAGGATACTGTGACGAGAGAAAGGGTTCCCTTTCTCCATAAAATACCAATCTTAGGAGCCCTATTCCGCAATAGTTCTAAAACCAGAGTAAATCGAGAGCTCCTTATTTTTATGACCCCAAGAATTCTAAAGTAAGAGGATAAAAAATGAAAAAAACAAAATTTGCCTTACAAATAACGGTCTTTCTTATCATCGCATTTTCCTATTTCTCCTGCAATCCCATAGAGAACACCACCCAATCAAACAGCCTGCTTATTGCTATAAGAATTTTAGGGCATGATATTGAAGATCAACCAGCAGATTATCTCCAGTCGGATGTGCTAAGGGTAGACGCTCAAACAGGTCAGGGCTATGTTATGGCTGATACAGCTGTTGTTACCCTTAGAGCAGAATTATTAGACCCAAACCCGGACGCAGAATCATCCATTCATAACGGCATATATGTCACCCGCTATGTCGTCACCTACATACGTTCTGACGGAAAAAATACTCCTGGAGATGATGTCCCACACTCCTTTGAAGGCGCTATGCAAAGCTGGATCCAAATAGGTGAAGAACAAGAAGTGGGCTTTATTGTAGTTAGAGAAGTCGCCAAAATGGAGCCTCCCCTTTTAGAATTACATGAGAAGAGAGAAGAAGGTGTCCTTCAAGTCACCGCCCAAATCGACTTCTATGGTCATGACACTGTAAACAACCAGGTCAAAGCCACAGGTTATCTGGCTATATTCTTTGCAAACTATATGGACGCAGAAGCACCCCCAGAACCAGAACCTGAGCCTGAGCCTGAAGAAGAACCCTAACCTTACAGGTGGTCCAATAAATGGGGGCAAGTTACTGAATAAGGATGAGAAAAATGAAGAAAAAAATAAAATATTTAATCATTATTCCTTTGGGTTTCCTTCTAATCTGCTTTTCGTCCTGTAAGAGAGAAGAACTTGAAGCGCCTTCTCCCTTTGGTCCCGCTGGATTCGCCATTCTTATGGAAATGACCGCCAACCCCAATATCCTATTGGCTGGAAACACACGCCAAACAAGCCAAATAACGACTACTCTCACAGCTTTTGATGGAGAACCTCTATCCAACAGAACTGTTATTTTTGAAATTACTAACAGGCTGGGAAATCGTATTGACAATTTTGGATACTTTTCTGGTTATAAAACAGTTTTGACTGCTGTAACAAATCAGAATGGAACTATCTCACTAACTTACTATGGACCTCTAAGAGGAGAACTCCGTTCAGTCGATAAAGCTATCTATATCTGGGGCACTCTTGTTCATTACGGGAAAGAAATTATCAGTGAAAACACCAAAATAAAAGCCGTAAGAATCGAATAAGAAGACTTAAGAACTTCCATCAAGATTTTCCTCTTTTTTCTTCGGCATTAAACCGACCATATATTTTCTCTTTTTTAACCACTCTATTCTCCTGAAAAGGATCCGAATTCCATCAATCATAAGACTGAGGCACTTGGAACGCCTATTAACGGCTTTACCCAAGAAAACACTTAAGAGGAAAGGTAAGAGGTCATCGAAAGGTAGGGACGATGAAGTAGAGGCAATGCCTAGAGGATCCTCGATAAGAAAATCGAAGAAGAGGTGGATTTAAGACTCATCTTTATTCTTAACAGAAGACAGAAATCGACCTTCGCAGTCTAACTTTTTTCAAGGAACTTCGAAGAACTTCATCGAGATGTTTCCTTTTTTTTGCTTTCAGAATCATCTGAACCCTGCTTACCCCTCTCAACCTTCTAATTCCAGCCAAGGAGGGTCCCAAAACCTCTATCTCTTTTGCTTCGCTCTTTACCAGAGCAGTAAATTCTCTTGATTTCTGAGCCACGATTCTTAAGTTTTCCCCCTGGAATAATACTCCGATCAGGTGAGAGAAAGGAGGATAATTCATGAGGCGCCGCAATTTTATCTCCTGGTTGAAGAAAGAACCATAATCCTGCGTAGCCGCCCCGTGGATACTGAAATGAGAAGGGAGTTCTGTCTGGATTATGACTTCTCCGTTGCCGTCATCCTGAAGATGACTCATCATGAGGCTTATGGTTTGGAAGGTCTTTTGACTGGCTCTGTAATCGGCGAGACCAAGAATCGTCTCTGGGTAGAGAATACCAACCAAAGAGACTGAGGGTAAATCAGTCCGATGCGCTAAAAGCTGTGTCCCAGCCAGAATATCGATCTTCCCCTTCGAAAAACTTCGGACCACTCGCTCCTGCTGCTTTTTGCCCTTGATCTCATCGGAAGCAAACGAGGAAACTTTCGCTTGCGGGAAATGCCTCTTCAATTCTTCACTGACAGCCTCAATTCCAAATCCCATTAATCTGATAATCTTGCTTTTACATTCAGGGCAAATTTCCGGTTTAGGCAAAGAATAATTACAGTAGTGGCAAATGAGCTTCTCTTCTTTTTTGTGATAAGTCAGAGTTATATCGCAATTGGCACATTTAGGAATATAACGGCAATTTGAACAGATGAGTAGAGGCGCATATCCTCTCCGATTAATGAAGATTAAAACCTGTTCTCTTTCTTTTAATTTATCTCTTATTTTCTCCCTAAATTTCCTGCTCATGATTTCTCTTCCGCTACTCTCTTCGACTATCGCAACTTTTCTTTTCTGTTTCTCTTGCTCAAGAGCCAGCAGGTATCCCCCTCTTTTTGCCCGATAAAAAGCCTCTACCGTAGGCGTAGCCGAACCATAGATAAGGAGGGCTTTCTCCTCTTTGGCCCTCAGCCAGGCACCCTTTCGGGCATCATAAGATGGATTTTCCTGCTGGTAGTAAGAGTCATCATGTTCTTCTTCGACAATAATTAAACCCAAATTATCCAAGGGAGAAAAGAGCGCAGAACGAGGGCCAACCACAACCTTTGCCTCTCCGCTTCTAACCCTCAACCATTCAACCTCTCTCTTCCTCCCCGACATCTGGCTATGAAGAATAGCCGCTTCTTTCCCCAATCTCTTCTCGAATTTTTCTATCAAGTGTTCTGTCAGGGAAATCTCAGGCACTAAAAATAAGACTTTCTCTTCTCTTTCCAAGGCCTGCTTGATCAGGTTAAAGTAAAGAGCTTTTCTCTCTTCTTCAGGGCCAAAAAGAAGATACGGTGAAAAGGCTATTTGGGATCCTTTTTGAGTGATTCTTTCTATAATTTTCCTCAATTTCCCGCTCAAACCAAAATCTATTTCCAGCTGCTTTTGGGGAGCGGAAACAGGCTCCAACTTTCTTCTTTCCGTTTTCTTTAAATCCGTCTGGAAATGAATATACTTCCTTCTCGCCATTCGGGAAAGGAAATAAGATGCGCTCTTCCTTCCAAATTTCCTCTGGAGGAAAGAGGGAGTATAGGCTTTTTTCTGGAGAAGAGTCAGAATTGCTTTTTCCTCCTTGGAGAGCTTTTCCTTCTTCAAGGCTTCTTCTCCTTCTGCAGAGAGATGAATCACTGTCTTGCTTTTGAGAACATATGAAGGAGGAAGAGACGCCTGAAGAAGCTCTCCCCATGAGGTGAAATAATAATCGCTTAACTTGTTGGTAAAAGAGAGGAAGTTGGCGGAAAATAAAGGCTTTTCGTCTAAAACCTCTTGAATTTCTTTTAACTTTATATCTTTTTGAGTTTTTCTCTTCCTTAGACGGGTAACAAATCCTGTAAGAATCCTGCTCCTAAAGGGAACAAGGACTCTGGTACCGATTTTTACTTGGTCCTGCCAATTTTCAGGAATGAGGTAGGAAAAACTCTCGCTAAGCGGCAGAGGAAGGACAACCTCAGCGTAGAGTGTCATTTTTTGCCTAAGACGGCCATAACTTTTTTCATGTCCTCCCAGACCATCTTCTTGATTTCCCGGTTTCCTTCGTTCCTGATGATGTAGGAAGGGTGAAAGGTTGGCATTACCCGGATTTTTTTGAATTCATAAAAATTCCCTCTTAAAAGACTCATGCTCAGCTCGCTCTCAATGAAGAAATCAGCAGCAACTTTTCCCAGGGCGACGATGACCTTGGGATCAATCATCTCGATTTGTTCTAACAAGTAAGGCGTGCACTGCTCAAGCTCTTTCTTGTAAGGCGTTCTGTTCTGGGGAGGCCTGCACTTGATAACATTGGTGATGTAAATTTCCTGTCTCTGGTAGCCCATAGCATTGATGATTTTTGTAAGCAGCTGTCCTGCTCTTCCCACAAAAGGTTTACCTTGGACATCCTCATCATGGCCTGGTGCTTCGCCAACAAACATGAGCTCAGCTTCAGAGTTTCCTTCTCCAGGAACAGCGATCTTTCTTTCTTGAGAGAGAGGACATTTCTGGCAACGAAGGATATTCTCTACCAGTGAAATAAAAGAAGGGCTTTTCGAAACAGGTGAAGATGCAGATGATGAGACAGGTGATGAAAGATACTCTACTCCCAACTGAGAAAAAAACTTCATCCTCTCTTCAAGATTGGATAGGAGTTTATCGGCTTTTTCTTTCAATGATATTCCCTATCTTATCGAATATAATCTGACTAATCTCCCTTTTGCTCATCTTTTCGGTTTTAAAGACTTTTCCCTTAGCATCAATAATGCTCACTCGGTTAAAGTCGGAATCAAAGCCGATATCCTTCTTGGAAACATCATTAGCCACGATCAAATCAAGTCCTTTCTTCTTCATTTTTTCTAGAGCATTCTTGACTATGTTTTCTGTCTCTGCAGCAAATCCAACAAGTATTTTACCCGCTTTTTTCTTGCCTAGCTTTTCCAAAATATCTGGTGTGGGCACTAGATCTATCTTTTTAGCTAACTCTTCCTTCTTAATCTTTTGAGGAGCTACATTCAAAAACTTAAAATCTGAGACGGCCGCAGCCATAATAATAACATCCACTCCTCTAAAGCACTTTCTAATTTCCCTATCCATTTCATCGGCTGTTTGAACTTCCTTCGATACAGCCTTTAAAGGAGCCATGAGCTGAGTGGGGCCCGACACGAGAGTAACTTCAGCCCCGCGGCTAAGAGCTTCTTCAGCCAGCTCATAGCCCATCTTACCTGAAGACCTATTGCTGATAAAACGAACAGGATCCAGGTACTCTCGAGTTGGTCCAGCGGTGATCAGGATAGATTTTCCTTTCAGACTCTTGCTCTTTTTGATCAATTTCAATCCTTCTTCAACTATTCTCTCTGGGGAGGCAAGCCTTCCCCACCCCTCTTCTAGACAGGCGAGGTAGCCTTTTTCAGGTTCGACAAACTTCTTCCCCATGGCTTTGAGTCTCTGGATATTAGCCTGGGTGGGGGGGTGAAAATACATGGCTTCATTCATAGCTGGGGCGATCAGCACCGGGCATTTTACTGTCTGGAAAAAAGTTGATAGAAAATCATCCGCGACTCCTGAGGCAAACTTGCCTATCATATTGGCTGTGGCCGGGGCAACACACAGAAGGGATATCTCTTGAGCTAAAGAAACATGAGCTATAGATGCTGAGGATTCTTCCTCAAAGGGATCGACTATAGCTTTTTGACCTGAAAGGGCGCTAAAAAGAAGAGGAGAGATAAAGTGAGTTGCATTTTTTGTCATGATCACCTGAACCTTGAACTTTTTATCTTGAAAACGGCGAATGATCTCGCAGGCTTTATAAATACTTATGGAAGAAGATACTCCTAAGGCAATCTTGACCAATTTAACCTCCCTTAACTTCCGGTGAAACTCCGCAGGATAGACAATATTTCTATCTTGCGAGAATCAAGGCTACATCGAGTTGATCTTATAATTGATTCCAGTTCCTGAACTGCTTGCTTCAATTCCTCGTTGATAACTACATAGTCAAACTGATGATAGTATCTAATCTCTTTGCGGGCTACCTCGAGCCTTCTCTGAACTGAAGCTAAATTTTCCTGGCCCCTAGTTTTAAGTCTCCTTTTCAGGTCTCGAAAATGAGGCGGCATGATAAAGATAAATACAGCTTTTTTGAACTTCTCTTTTATCTGTTTAGCCCCTTGGATATCGATGTCTAAGAGGAGATCTCCTTTGGCTCCCTTTTTTTCAATCTCTCTCTTTGACGTGCCGTAATAATGGCCGTGCACCACCGCCCACTCGGCCAGCTCGTTCTCCTTAATCATGCTCTTGAATTCTTCTTGGGAAACAAAATAGTAATCCTTACCCTCGATTTCTCCTTTTCTTTTATTGCGAGTGGTATGGGAAACAGAAAATTCTATGCCTTCCAAATTGTTCAAGACTTGGCGACAAAGAGTTGATTTCCCTGCTCCAGACGGCCCACTGATCACAAGAAGCATCTCTTTTCTCTTATTTATAGAGTCTTTCTCAATTTTCCTGGGGTCAGGCCTCGTCGTGATAGTATGATTTGAAATAAGTTTTGTGCTCGGAGCACTCCTTCATAATAAGGCCTGAACCCATTTTTTTCTATTCTATATTCTGAACTTGCTGGCGAATACCCTCCAATTCTCCTTTTATCGCCAGAGTCTCTTGAGTTATTTCCGTATCTTGAGATTTGGAGCTTATGGTGTTGGTTTCCCTGTAAATTTCCTGGGCGATAAAATCCAGCTTCCTTCCCCTCGGTTTCCCTCTTTGAGGCGAGAGAAGCTGCTGGGCATAATCCAAATGGCTTTTGAGTCTGGATATCTCTTCATTCAGATCATATTTTTGAGCATGATAAGCTGCTTCCTCTATTAACCTCTCTTCCAAAGGAGGAATGTCTTTCATTAACTCTTTCAAGCGCTGCCTCAATTTATCCTTGATGAGAAGGGGTTGTCTCTGCGACAGTTTTTCGATTCTCTTGACATATTGCTTGATGTTCAGGACACCTTCTCTAATAGCTTTCCCGATCTCTCTTCCTTCTCTTTTCCGTTGTTGAAGCACCTCATCTAATGTCTTCTCAAAGCTTCTTTCTAGGAAAGCTATCTCCTCTCCACCGAAATCTTTTCTTTTGATCTCTATGACCTGGGGAATTCTAAAAAGATTCTCTATCGAAAAATTCAGCGCCCGACCCAATTTTGCTGAAGATTTTTCAAAAGAAGATAAGATCTTCTCGAGCAGATTCTCGTTGATTTGAATATCCCAGCTCGATTGATTCAAAAATTTCAATTCGAGAAAGACATCAATCCTTCCTCGGAGAATCTTTTCCTGACAGATTCTCCTCAGCTTGTTTTCCACCTCTCCGATCCAGGGACCATTGTAATTCCAGTCCATATAACGATGGTTCAAGCTTCTGATACTCACTTTAACCAAGAGAGTTTTGGAGTGAAACCTCTTCTCGCTGAACCCGGTCATACTCTGGATCAAGGTTCTATTTCCTTTTCTTCTGGAAATTGCAGTTCGTGCAATTTTTTGTAAATCCCGTCTTTCCTGCAGAGCTCTTTATGAGTTCCACTCTCTACAATTCGCCCTTTATCAATCACAAGTATTCTATCTGCTTTCATTATCGTGGATAGACGATGAGCGATCACAAAAGTGGTTCTGTTTTTCATCAGGTTGTTCAGAGCAAGCTGGATTAATCTTTCTGATTCAGAATCAAGGGCTGAAGTGGCCTCATCGAGAATAAGAATGGGAGGGTCTTTGAGAACAGCTCTCGCGATAGCCAGTCTTTGCCTCTGCCCGCCAGAAAGTAGCTTTCCTCCCTCTCCAATGGGGGTGTCATAATTCTGGGGAAACCCCATTATGAAATCATGGGCTTTGGCAGCCTTAGCGGCTTCAATGACCTCATCCAGAGTTATATCCTCATGACCATAGGAGATGTTATTTCGAACAGAGTCATTAAAAAGGATAAGATCCTGGGTAACAAGGCCAATCCTGGAGCGCAGCGAAGCAAGGGTAACTTCACGAATATCGATTCCATCGATCAAAATCCTTCCTGAGGTCGAATCGTAGAATCGGGATAGGAGATTAATGATCGTTGTTTTCCCGGCTCCACTCAAGCCGACCAGAGCAACAGTTTCACCGGGCTTGACTTCAAAATTCACATCATAAAGCACTGGCCTTGACTCGTTGTAGCTGAAATAAACATTTTCGAATCTAACTTGCCCTTTTACAGCAGGAAGAGGATAGGCCTTAAGATGGTCCTTTATTTGAGGCTCTCTCCCCATTAACTCCTGGATTCTCTCGTAACACGCCACTCCTTGCTGAATCCGATTATTGGCCCGGCTCAGTCTTTTGATCGGATTGTACATCAAGAAGATGGCCATCAAAAAAGAACCGAAATCGCCAGCACTGATATGTCCCTGAGCAATCCTTTTTGTCCCGACCACTAGGATGAAGGCGCCCAAGATTCCTCCCATGAATTCCATAAAAGGAGAGGACAAGCTTCCTATCCAGGCTAATTTAAGGGAAGTCTTGAAATAGCTCAACGTCGCCTGTATGAATTTTTTTATCTCAAATTTCTCCATGGTAAAAGCTTTAACAATCTTGTTGCCAGTTATTGTCTCATGAAGGAGATTGAAGATTTTAGCCATCTTGATCTGATTCAGGAGCCCCTTATTCTTGAGCTGGCGACTAAAGGCTATCAAGGGAATAAGAGCCAAGGGGGCTATGATAAAAGAAGCCAAAGCCAGCCGCCAGTCAATGATGAATATCGCAATGAACAGGGCAAAAAGGGTAAACAGTTCCCGGATAAAATCTCCCATGCTTCCTGAAACAGCCTCTTGAATTTTGTCCACATCGCTGGTGAGACGAGACATGAGTTCGCCTGTGGGAACAGAGTCATAAAAATCAGAAGACTGGTAAATGAGACGTTCATAGAGATCGTCTCTTATTTTCTTAACGATTCTATGGCCAATAGACCTCATGAAAAATGAAGAGAAAAAAGTAAAAAATCCCTTCCCGAAAATTACAACCAGCAAAATAAGCGGAAGAGCAACGACCAATTGTTCTGTAGTGATATTGAGGTTTTGAAAAACAAAATCCATTAAACGATTCTTTTGGGGGATATCCTGGGAAGCCAGCTGAAACATATCATCCATGATGGGCTGAATCAGATTCACGAAGACATAAGTAAAAAAGGCCACAAAGATTGTGCAGAAAAAAGTGAGAAACAGCCTCTTTCTCTCTCTGAGAGTGAGTTTGAAAAGCTGGAATATCTCCTTCATGCTCTATCTCGAAGATGATGAAAATATTTTTTTGGCAATTTCAATGGCATTCAAAGCCGAACCTCGAGTCAAATTATCGGCTACAGTCCAGACCCAAAAGCTGTTGGGGAAAGACTCTTCTTTCTTTATCTGCCCGATATAAATCTTCTTCTTTCCGGCCACCGAAATAGAGGAGACGGGACAGGAAATGCTCGGGGTGTGAAGCTTAAAAAACGCGCTCTCTTTAAATAAATCTTTTAAACCTTGAAGGTTAGTCTTTTTCTTTATCTCTAAAAAGGTCATTATGGAATAAGTATGAAAAACTGGAGCCTGAATCAGCGATAAACTGAGCGGGAAATCATCGTCTCCAAGGACTCTCTTTATTTCTTTCACAATTTGCTTTTCAATCGGAGAAAATCCATTATTTTCTGCCTTTTCCGTATGTGAGAGAAGATTAAAGGCAATCTGTTCCCTGAATACTTTTTTGGACATGGCGCAACTGTTCAACAAGGCCAAACTCTGGTCTATAAGCTCATCGATGCCTGCTTTCTCAAAGGCGGATACAGGTTGAAGGATGAAAGCCACGGCTTTTAAAAGCCCGAATTTCTGAATGACCAGATGAAAAAGGTGGGAAAGCATCACTGTTACAGGGTGAGGATTCGCAATGAGAGGAGGTCTCTTTTTTAGGGCAACTCCGTCGTTTATGCCGGCCACAACCACAGGAATACTTTCTTCTGCATTAAAAGCTTCGCTCAAATCGATGGCCTGGAATTTCTGCTTTTTCGCCAGAGTTCCGATTTCTCGATTAATCTCCTTATCAGCCGCTAAAAAAACCAAATCTGCCTCATGGAGAAGATCACTTTCCAAACGATGGATGACTTTAGCTTCACCCCGAAACTGGGTCAGCTTGCTGTATTCTTCCTTCACATCCGGATCAAAAAAATCAATCTCTTCAATAGCAATTCTTTCCTGGCTTAAGATAGATTTAATCTCTTTGCTACGGAGGGAATCCGTTCCAACAACCGCTACCTTAAACTTCTTCATGAGTCATCTCTCTCCAAGATTTAAGTCATCAATGAGATTTCCTGTATTCTCTCATCAAATAGTACATCCTATCTTTCAAGGCAAGTTTCTTCTTCTTCAACTCTTTCTCCTTCAACTTCTCATTCTCAGTCAAGAAACTCTTATCCTTAAATTTCTCGAGTTCTTTTTCCAATTTTTGGTGCTGTATATGAAGCTTCTTGAATTCTTCATTTTCTCTCAGCATAATTTCTCTTAATTCTTTCTCTTGTATCAAGTTTTCCTCCGTTTGGGGTTTAGAATATCACATTGAATTTTCTATTTCAATTTCAGGCTTTCCTTAAAAACACTTTCCAATCTATCTACCAGTGAAGACCAGGTGAAGTCCTGCATCTTCTCGTATCCTGCTCGACCTATACTGTGGCGCAACTTTTCATCGTAGAGCAGCCTTTTTATTTGCGCTTGCAACAGCCAAGGATGAGCAAAAGGAACAACCAAGGCAGTTTTATTGTGGAAGGCAAAATCTTGGGTTCCACTCTTGGAGCAAACAACGGGTAGCTGGCAAGCCATGGCTTCAGCTGTCGTATTCGACCAGCCGGCCCTTCGTTCGGCACTCACAAAAATATCAGCTTGGGAATAAAGCCAGGCCATTTTATCCTGAGGCAAATTCAGATAAAAGTCATGGGGAACCCTGGTTTTGACCAAAGGTCGTGGATCCCGCCTATCCTTCCCCACAAGAGTGTCGAAAAAAATGAATCTAAGCTGAGGATGCTTTTTATGGAGCCCTTCCCCAGCCTTAATAACCTTTTGTATTCCCTTTCTCTTTCTGTAGAGTCGTCCATAACAAAGTATTTTGAATTCATTGCTCTTGTTTTTTCTTTCCAACGGATAAAAAATCTCAGGATTTACCCCTCCTGCGACTTTTAGGCAGGGGACCTGATACTTTCTCTCCAGGCGACGACATATTCCTTCTGAATTCCCGAGTAAGAGATAATCTTTCTTGATGACCTCCTTCTCTTTCCTATGCCCTGCCAAGACGAAATAAAAGAATTTCAATTTACTCCTTAATCTCTCAAAATGAGGAAGAAGAGAAAATTCGCTGCACATCCCGATGTCAGAACTCGCTTCTGCTAAGGAACGGAGAGGCATTGTTTCCCCTTTAAAGTCAAACCACTCAGGTTTACTTCCCTCGGGATGGAAAAGCGTAAAATGATATCCCCTTCGCTGGAGTTCGTTGCCGATTTCGAGGTATCGCCTCACCCCACCGAAAACTTCAAGATGAGGAAGCAGGGCAGCGATCTTCATCTAGAGATGACCGTAGCACGAGTTTGTGGAATAGTCAAGATAGGCGAGCACGTCGTAAGCATCTCATTTTCCACGATATTTGAAAGGTTTCAGATAAGTTTTTGGGAATGGCTTTGTTCCCAAAAAAAGAACCGTCCTGTTTTATTTAACACTCATTTTCATTCCCCTCAAGCTAAAATTGCGGAAGCGATCTGAATAAAACTAAAATTGGTGAGAATACAACGATGAATAAGCCGAGACTATTTTCTTGACATGAATTCTTTATTTTGATAATTAGAAATCCCAGACGGCGAGGTAGCTCAGTCGGTAGAGCGAGAGACTGAAAATCTCTGCGTCGGCGGTTCGATTCCGTCCCTCGCCACTT
>Ga0209636_10001450_pt1 | contig 23993 bp, 20 predicted proteins | sample DeeMarSWOR152_54_FD_187464 | JGI IMG/M metagenome (GOLD analysis project Ga0209636, IMG submission 187464) | Marine sediment microbial communities from White Oak River estuary, North Carolina - WOR-1-52-54 (SPAdes) (version 2) | ecosystem: Environmental > Aquatic > Marine > Intertidal zone >...
TTTACCAACGCTGGCATAATTAGACGAGCATCGGTGGTGGCGACAAGTGAAAGGGAATGGGACTTGGTGATGGCGACCAACGTTAAGTCGGTATTTTTGCTTTCGAAATACGCTATCCCGATTATGGCTGAAGCTGGCGGCGGTGTGATCGTCAACACTGCATCGAATTGGGGATTGGTCGGAGGACAGAATGCAGCCTCGTACTGCGCGTCAAAGGGAGCGGTTGTGCTGTTAACCAAAGCCATGGCCATCGATCACGCTACACAGAACATTCGTGTGAACTGCATCTGTCCTGGTGACACGGAAACAGCCATGCTACGCAGCGAAGCTCAACAACTTGACAAGCCTTGGGGCCAGTTCTTGGCCGAATCAGCGCGTTCGCATCTGTTGCAGAGAGTTGCTGATCCAGAAGAGATTGCTCAAGCAGCATTATACCTGGCCAGTGATGCATCATCGTTCGTCACCGGCACAGCCTTGGTGGTGGACGGCGGCGGAGTGGCAGGATCATGGTGAGGTGGTAGATTGTGCGTGGTTTAAAAGGCAAAAGAGTTCTTATCACTGGCGGAGCCGGCGGTATCGGTGCGGCGACAGCGAAGCGATTTCTGGAAGAGGGCGCTCGAGTCGTCGTATTGGACTGCAGCGAACAGGCGCTTCGTCGCATTGAGAAGTCGTTGCCTTCACTAAGCGGCACTATCAGCGCTGACGTGTCGGATGCCGACGCTGTGGCACACGCCTTCAGCGAATTGGATGAGCTTCTAGGTGGACTGGACGTGCTGATCAATAACGCAGGAATCAGCTTTCAACGGCCCTTCACGGATATTACGCCGGACCAGTGGCGCAGGATGATAGAGGTCAACCTCAACGGGATGTTCTTTGTTGCCCAGCAAGCGGCTCGACGGATGCTGGCGAGCACCGGTGGCGTGATCTTGAACATGGGCTCGACCAATGGAATAATGGGATATCTACACAGCTCTGACTACAACGCCTCGAAGGCCGGCGTTATCGAGCTAACGCGTTCCATGGCACTAGAGCTGGCTCCGAAGGTGCGAGTCAATGTTATCTGTCCCGGTTTCATCCTTACACCGATGCAGAAGGCAGAATACACTCCTGAAATGATGCGTGATTTCGCAAGCAAGGTACCTCTGAAGCGGCTCGGGCGCCCCGAAGATGTTGCAGCACTCTTCGCCTTCCTTGCCTCCGATGATGCCGCCTTCATTACCGGACACTATTTCGTGATTGATGGCGGAGAGATTGCAGGCGGACTGGCGAGTATGTACGGTGGTTAAGGTAGAAGGATATCTTTGAAAACGAAGGCTAGGAAATGGCGGTTCCACGCTGGCTTTTCCAAAGTAGCTTGGTGTAAGGGAACAGGATGAGAATAGCGATTTTGCACATTGGAACTGTGGACATGAACCTAACGAGTGAAGTTCAAGATGGCTTATGCAAGGTTTTTCCAGATGCTGACTGCGTGATACTTACGGATACGATGCCTGTTCCTGAAGGTGAATATAACGAGAGGCGACGGCAATACTATTCTAGCAGGATTCTCGAGAAGATGCGCAGTTACGTTCCATCGTCTGATGTGGACTGTGTTCTAGGGTTAACTGCGGTTGATCTCTACGTGCCGCATCTCAACTTTGTTTTTGGGGAGGCTCAGTGTCCTGGGAAAGTGGCCATCATATCGTTGTATAGGCTTAAGCCCGAGTTTTATGGGCAACCAGCAGATAGGGACCTTTTTGTGGAGCGTTCAGTGAAAGAGGCGGTTCACGAGGTCGGACACACGTTAGGGTTGAGGCATTGTAGCAACTCCGAGTGCATCATGTTCTTTTCCAACAACATACAAGTGACCGATACCAAAAAAATCGAATTTTGTGAGAAATGTTGGTCTAACATCTTGCAGGGAATTTGATCATGTCCTTGTCATCAATATTTAATTCTAAACTGTTTTTGGTTACGCTATGGATATCCTTGGCAAATTATGCGACTTTGTGGTCATCGTACAGTGCACTGGGAAATGCGGCCTGATGGATAACTTCTCTTCCGCAAGCTTAGCTACCTAGCCTAAGTTGCAACAGTGAAAGTAGAGCTGCAAGTATTGTGAATGAGCTGCCGACTATGGTTGTGTAAGGTCCAATGTAGTCTATTGAGTCGAAAACAAGCGGTACGTAAAGAAACGTAACGTATTGTATGTATATCTGCATTAACCACATTACTGTTTGCAAAATCATAAACGACGCTGCTGCCGCTAAGATTGCAGATGCCACTTTTCTCATTCCTGCAAGCAGTAGAAAGAAGCCAAAGATTTCAATGGGAAGGGCAACCAACACATATGTTCCTGTCAATGCGTAGTTAGCTTGTAGTCCATTTAAAGGAATAAGGCTTTCCTGATATCGAGGCGTCATCGATGCCCAAGGAAGAAATAATCCACTAACAGTTAATGTAATTCCTGCCAAACCAGCAAGCGTCGAACTTGTCTCTAGGCGTTTAGCGATTTCCATGAAGGACACGGTCCATTCTCTTTCTAGGAAACAATAGAAATAATAAGGTCAAGGTGGTGCCCAAGCTGAAGATTGCTACGGCTGTATTAGCCGTTATCAAGATGGGTGAGAATCCCGCTGCAATGTCGCTCTTGAGGGTTTTCAGTGAGCCTTCGAACCTAAAGAAATAGAGATACGGGCTGTCAGAGAACAGTCTAGTCATGTTGGGGTCAATTTTTGTGATAGCCTCCAGTTTTACGTTGAACTGGGCTACTTTCTGGAATCCTGCTTCAAGGATGGATTCTTCGTTCAATTCTCTAGAGGTTAAGATGAACAGCGAGATGTCTGTCTCACCGGAAAAGAGCGTTGAAATTCGAAGTGGGTAATAAAGTTTAGAACTTTCAAATTCATATATTAAGGGTTCCACGGATCTTGTGGTAGAGTTCGCATCTATCACATCTACGGCGAAGAAGTTTATTTTCTCGTCTAGATATCCCGAAAATGAATCTTCCAGACCAGATGGCAACTCCTCATATTCTATCTCAATGTCGCCTAGGAAATTCTCTATCCAAGAAATCAATTCTTGAGCATCTTCAGCTCTAACAACCGTGAGATCGTGAGCGCCTATCTTCTCGTGAAAGGTTACCTCCACACCTCCCTCATTTTGAGCTGATAGTTTTCCACTCCGATGCGCACCCACAGGGAGACTCGTATAATAGAGGTGCGATCCAACCAAATCCACAATCTTATCGAAGGAAGATGTCTTTCCTTTGCTTACACTGGGATTAGAGGGAAGAGGCAAAAATTCTATCACTTTAGATTCTTGACTCGATTTCACGTCACTGGAAAGAATAAGCATCTCGCGTGTACCATTCCACGCAATTATAGCATTCTGTCCAGATTCAAAGACCTCGAATCCTGAGGGAGAGAAACCACCTCTATCCGCCCAGACCTGAGGACATGAAACAAGAAAAGCAAACAAAAGAGACAAGATCAATAAGGCTCTAGGGGTTTTCATCGTCACCAATTATATATTTGAATTGTCCCAACTTTTATTTCTATTCATTAGAATGCTGATATTGCATGAATCTGTGCGAATGCACCTTCCTTGTTGCCAACTGTGAACGCGCAGCATCAGCATGAACGACAAGCAACTCTATCCTAATTGGTTTATTACTAATTCATACACACAAAAGAAGTCAGAATTCTGTAAGAAGTGTTGCCCTAAGATCTTACAGGCAACATGACAATGCGTGTCGCTGTGATACCACAGTAACACAATCTTAAATATGGGCACCCGAAACTTTCTGCAAAGTTATGGTGAGCCTTCAGTAAGGTTTAACTGTGGCACCTGATTGTTTGGAATATCTAAAAAGAGGATGAAGACTGTTTGGCAATAATAGAGACTCATGACCTGACGAGAAGATTCGGAGATCTCGTTGCAGTAGACCACGTTTCCTTGTCTGTGGAAGAAAAAGAAATCTTCGGTTTCTTGGGTCCTAATGGGGCTGGAAAGACGACTACAATCAACATGCTGACAACGCTTCTTAGACCCAATGAAGGTTCTGCTCAAGTCGCTGGATTCGACGTGGTTAAAGAAGCAAACGAAGTGAGAAGCACCATTGGACTTGTTCCCCAAGAGCTAACCGTGGACGAAGACTTGACAGGTATGGAGAACATGCTTCTTCAAGCTCGCCTTTATCACGTTCCTATGTCGAAGGCCAAACCAAGAATAACTGAAGTTTTAGAACTTCTCGGTCTTGCAAACGCTGCAAAGAGAAAAGTTGAAACCTACTCTGGTGGAATGCGAAAAAGACTAGAACTGGCCGCGGGTTTGATTCACTATCCCAAAGTGCTTTTTCTCGATGAACCTACACTAGGGTTAGACGTTCAAACAAGGGCTGCGATGTGGGATTACATAAGGAAACTGCGCGACGAACAAAAAATTACCATTTTTTTGACAACACACTATATGGAAGAGGCAGACACTCTAAGTGACCGCATAGCCATCATAGATCATGCGAAGATTATAGCGCAAGGCACACCTTACGACCTGAAGGAAAGCCTAGGAGGGGACATCATCGAAATTACTCCTTTCGAGAAGAACAAAAACATAAAAGAACTCTTAGCTTCGCTGCCAACAGTTAAGGAAGTGAAAAACAAAGGTGACGTCTATAGACTGAAGGTCATGCATGGAGAGGAAACCCTTCCTAAGATAATGGAAAAGATTTGCCAGAATAATATTAAAATCCGGAGGGTGTCCCTAATCGAGCCTACACTTGACCAGGTCTTTCTCGAATTCACTGGAAGAACCATCCGCGAGATGGAGAGTGGTCGAGAAGATGTGTGGAAGATGAGACGCTACCTAAGGAGGATGAGAGGATGATTGACGAAGTTCTCGCTTTGGCAACTAGAGAAATCAAGAAGTGGTTCAAAAATCCGTTCTTGCTGTTCATGATGATCATTCAACCCATCATTTGGTTGGGACTTTTCGGCAAAGCTCTGAACCTTACTGGGTTAGTCAACGTTGATACGAGTGAGCTACCACCTGACGTTACGCGTCAATTCTCACAGCTGATAAACGGAGCGTTGAATTCCCTCTTTGGAACAGAAGATTACTTCACTTATATGGCAGCAGGCATGCTTTCAACAATAGTCTTGTTTACAGCAATGTTCAGCGGGATGTCGGTTGTGTGGGATCGCAGATTCGGCTTTTTGAACAAGCTTTTAGTGGCACCAATCCGCAGGGAATCTATAATTCTAGCAAAGATGTCATCCAGCGTCATGCGAGCCTTGTTCCAAGCTCTCTTGGTCTTCTCTGTTGCTTTCGCGTTTGGACTAAAACTTGGAAACAATTTCGGTCCATTCGACTTCGTCGGAATGTTTTCTGCGTTGTTTCTGTTATCATTGGGGCTTTCAGCCATGTTTCTCGCTATCACAATACGAATAAAGAGCCATGAAACAGTAATCGCAGTAGCCAACCTGCTAAACTTGCCGCTAATTTTCACGAGTAGCGCATTGTTTCCAGTCCAGCAAATGCCGAATTGGTTGCAAGCGCTGGCACAATACAATCCCATTACATATGCAACAGACCTCGTTAGAACATTCGTGTTGCACTCTCGATCTGGAATTGATATCGCAAAAATCGCCAATAACTTTCAGTTTCTCATAGCCTTCGCCGCTATTTTTACACTCGTAGGGCTGGTGCTGGCCCAACGAGGTTTAAGAAAAAACTAGGGTGTTTTGATTCTCGGTTGATTGTAAAGCGGCTGGAATCCCTATTGTTGTGTGAGGCCGGATCTCGCGAATTCCGAATTCAAGTGAAGGCATCCCTCATGAGCCCTCCATTTCTGTTTGGACTGCACGCGTCCAAAGCCTCGTCTTGCTTGTCATTCAGCTGGTCCAGCAAACAGACGATTCAAGAACGTACGCGCGCACGCGAAATCAACTATCACATTTTATCTTCTACTGCTTCATGTTCCGCTATGTATTTTGGAGATAACGGTTTAATTATCGAGTCTTCTAGGCTGACAAAGAGCAAGCTATACTCTTTCAGAGAATCTCCCAAGTCAACCCTCAGACCTTTAATAAACTTAAACAAGTCTGTATAGGATTTGTGCAAGGAAATTATCACCCCATTTTTTCCATTGCCCAAGGCTTCAGCTCCAAATATTATGTTGGGTCTTGCCTTTGCCCATTTTGCCATTCGTTGTTTTGAATCCTTGTTCATATTTAACCTAAAGGAAGCTATCACCATAATCTCGTATCCCATTTTTGCAAAATTTGGCATGACAGTGAATTCTCGTATAATACCCGTCGTCACGAGTCTTTTTCTTGTTCGTGTGACGGTTGGTTGTGATACTCCTAGAACCTCTGCTATTTCCCTATCGCTTCTCTTGGAATCTCTCAAAAACTCCAAAACAAGCTTCCTCATAGTTTTCTTCATGCAAAATGGCCTCTCAATCTTTTGACTCCAAAACTCCTATTGGGTTCCAATTCGTTGCTATGCTTAAAAAGCTGTGTGACGGTTTCACATAAGATATCTATATTTCGATAACATTTCTAACAATATCTTTTTCATTCGATTAACCTTTGTCAAGATAGCACGATAAAGGTTCTTTGCAGTTGGCGTGTTCGTGGTTCCCTGCTATGTCCCCTTTTCTCAATTACGTTCCAGAGCTTTCCACAAATCTTCAAATGCATAGAAGATCGTGTGGCTGAATTATGCTTGGATCGCCAGTGCTATTCGATATCAGGTAGCTTGACCGGTTGCAAACCTTCTTTCGTACAAACCAGTTGGTTGTAGAACATGTTTCTCAGTCTTGAAACGACCTTAGAGTCGTGGGCGTTTGTGTTGAACACGAAGAGGGCGGTGGTTCTTTTTGAAGAGAGTAGTTGTAGCGCTTGATTGATGAAATTGAAGGTTCTTTCAGGATTGTGTGATGAAAGAAGATCGGAGAGAAGATCAAAGACTATGGACACGTTTGCCTCTGGGTAGGCCTTTATGACATCGTCAAGAGAGTCTAGGATCAAGTCGATGTTGTCAACGGGAATAAAAGCTTCCTTTTCAGATTCTTTTTTCACGGCGGATTTTGAGACGTATGTCGAAATGAATTTGACAGCAGGGTATTTGTCAAGGCTTTTTCTGAGAGTGCCCGTAGCAGATGTAAAAACGTATATGGGTTCCACATTCGCTATAGACTCGTTCGCATAATCCTCAACCGTCATCTCGAAATCCAAGGTGGGATCAAATTCCATCAATAATTTGCGACCGAGAAGTTCTCGATGAGACAACCCGACCCTCCTTGAAAAAGCGTCTACATACTCAAGCAGGTTGATGTCTCTTGTAGGCGCCCGCGCGCTCGCACTTTTTTCTACATGAAAAGCCCCAAGGATTTCGTGAAGTTCTCCTTCACTCATGCCTTCGACATCGATGGCAGTGATCTCCATTAAGAATGGTGTATACACTGCTCCTGTTGGCTCTTTATACTCCACCCATTTCGAGACAGTTGGGTTGCTCCATCTGGGCTCAAACCAGTAGTCCTTAACGTATTGCGTGCGTGCGCGCTGTTTGTCAAAAAAGGACAAGTCGCCAATATCTTGGATGACCCTTATGTGTTTGTATCCTCTCTTTTCCTTATCGATCCACCAGTCTACAGAATCGTCGGCTGCCTTTTTGAAATCCAATTTCCCGTTTGACATGAAATGCGCCGTCAAGCTCTGTAAGGATAAAGAGCCGTCTCTTTCATATTCCTTAACGTCAATTCCGTGTCGTTCAAGCTCAGCTCTAACGATTCCCTTTTCATTGTCTGGGTAGTTGTATCCCACTGCATCGCCATTTTCAAGGCCTTCACGAATAAAAGCTGAAAAAACTTTCATCTTGTCTGCGGCTGACGTGTAGGTCGCAATGATTGCCTCTCCTTCTCTGACGTTGAGGACAGGACCACTCTTCAAGACATGAGACAAAATAGAACGTTTCCTTCTCCCTATTTGCGGAGTGAAAAGCGGAAGATTGTTCAAGGCGTGCTTGACTGATTCGTTGAACGGGAAAAATCGCGATATTCTATGTCCTCTCAGACTCACCATAAATGTTTTGCAAGTTTCAAGGTACGGGTTCATCTCCTTTCTGAATTCTTTGTGAAATTCAGAGAAATCTGCGTAGTCCTTATGAACCGAAATGGCAACTCTGTCCGCTTCCATTCCCTGACCCTCACTCAAAAACAATACGTTTGGTTGTTCATTCAGCCATCGTTCTGTCCCCTTCATGATGGGTTCCAACGGCTCTTTCCTACGGTAAAGCGTGAAGACCATCAAATCAAAGCCTACGTACGAAAAGTCAGGAATTGCAGTATACTGCAATATTGCTTCTTCTTCTAGAATCTTCCTCAAACGACCTATGGAAGGCTGAGAGAGCCCTAGAGTTTTTGCTAAATCTCTATCACTCCGTCTTGAGTTTTTCGTCAGTTCGTAGAGCAGGTTCACGAGTTTTTCCCGTTTCATAATACTTCTTTACACTGAGACTCTTTATCAAGTTTTTTGACCAGCCCAAGGTCCCTAAGAAGGCTCAGATGACAAGGACCAGAGCTTTGTCAGTGCGTACCACAACAGAAAAAGAGATCTTTGAATTCATTAAGAAAGGCTTCGAATACGTCTGCAACCTAGACGATGCTACGTTCTTCAGAAGCCCAAGTAACATCCAAAAGTGGTTAGAATCCCCAGAAAATTGTTAGACTTCGCGGATTTCGCACCTTAGTTTTTTAATGATCTCTTCGGCTGTGGTCGGTTCCACCTTCAAAGTGTATAGGGTCTTAGGCGTTCGAAGTTTCAGTTTGACTTTCTTCTTTAGCCGTTTTATGGCACAGTATTCTGCACGTTCAGAGATTTGAACGAATTGTTCCAGATCAAAGATTTCTTTGGGCACGGGTTCAGCCTCGATAAGCTATGAGTTTGTGGAGCGTTCCGTTTTTATTTGTTGTGGTGCGATTGCAATTATGCCATGTGCACTTTTTTGGAGGATACGCACTCGCGAGCAACATTCTTGTGAATCAACATAAGCTAGTTATCTGTAGGTCAAAAAACGTCGTTTCAACCTTCAATTAACGGGAACCCTATGCACTATTTCGTAACAACAGTTGGGGCAGAAGTAGCGGACTAAGCCGTGGATTCTCATGTCGAGCAAAGGAAAATTGCATCTTACGCATCGTAGAACAACTTTCGTAGCCCATCTCCTCCAAATTGTTAAGGAGGCTGTCCCGTTTAAGGCGGTTATTCCTCAATTCGTAAGCCTTCGAGAATGGATATTCAAGATTTATAGAAGAAAGTTCCATGAAACTGACGCGCGCGTCTTGGCGAGCGCATCTAGTACTTCCAAAAAGGAAACGCGTGAAACTAAAGAAGTTCTTGTAGTTCTCCCCATTTCACGAGAAAATCAAGTCCTTTACGAGTTGTTACATACTTGATCGAGCTGTGGTGAACTTCTAGATGCCCTTGTGCTGTTAGTTGAGAAAGATACTGTTGCAGCATTTTCCATGATAAATTTGTTCCGTACATAACTTTCGTTTTGGTCTGAGGCTGTCTGCACAAACGCAGTATTTCCGCCATAATTTCAAGGCTATTTCTTGGAGTCATAAAAATCACTGGAGTTTTCTCGAGTTACATCGATGCGCCGAATATAAGGTTTGCGTCAATGAACAAAGCAACATCAAAACTATCGATTACGCCAAGATCATGTGATCTGAGAGGCGGCTTCCTAGAAGCAGCCTGTAATACTCACACGTGCTCATTTTTTGGACCCGTTCAATCTTACCCTGCGCAATCACCGTCTCCCCGTTTCTGGCTTGTTCACAAAATCTTCCACGAAAGGACACGATCTCTCCAAGTGGCTCAACACGGGGACCCTCAACAACTTTCACGTTGTCAACTCCGTAGCAGCACGGAGTGAAAATCATCTGGGAATCATCCACCACCTCAGCTTCGATTTTCGCGTAGCCGAGACTCTTGTACCGAATTGTGCCATACTCCTCTTCAACTTCGTTCCAGCCCTTCACGAACCGAACGAAATAATCTCGCTCCATGAACATGCCCTGCAAAACTTTTCGTGACTCAGTTCGAACAAAATCTTCGAATGACGTGCAGGTGTCTTTCGAACGAAAATCGAACAGCTTTTCTAGCTCGTTGGGACGGTAGCTTCGAAGGGGACTTATCCCTTTCTTTAGAAGAGATTTTAGGGCAGAGTAAACTCTGCAACAGCTTTTTGATCCGTAGACAACAGGATCAACATCGGAAGTTGGCGTGTGAAGCTTAACCAGAAGAGAACCGGAAAGGCCTAAGTGGCTCCACGAAACATTTGAAGCTTCCTTTAGACGCTCCATAAGCTGTATTGCCTGCTTTTCCAGCTCGTCTACCTGGTGACTACGGCGCAGTTTGTGCAGATGGTCAACTGGACGATAATGGCGCCTGACAGCATCGAGTGGAACCTCACATAGGTGTTCATCAAAAACTGGATCGTACACTAAGTAGTTTGGAAAAGATTTTTTCAGTAAAGCATAGCGATCAGAAAGCGCGTAGATCTTACGGTACCTAACTTGACCTCTCTTCCTGTCGGCTTTCAAGTCAGGTACAAAGCGTGGAAACGCAATAATTCTGTCGGGAGGATGCGCTAGTCCTTTGACATCGAAAAGGATTTTATCAGTGGTTTCGATGATATCGCCTTCGCGGGCTCTTATGTTCATTCTTCGGCCTTCAGCAGTCCGATTTTCGGTTGCAGTGTGGTTTGTGTGCGAACTATCTATAGTTCTCTCTGAAATAGACCTGCTCTGTGAAGAGCGTAAATCAATCCGACTCCAAACATTGTCGCAATCGCAGCTAACGCAATTCTTTCAACTACTGAAATGGGCAAAACATACATGAAAAGTGATGGAAAATCAGGCAAGTTGAGTGCCGATAAGGAATTTTCAATGAAATCATATGGAATTAGTATGCCAACGCTAGCGATAAAGACTAGGTTTCCCAGCATATGATCTGCTATTACTCCACAATAGCTTGCTAAGCCAACTGTAGCTATAAACTTGCCTTTGCCTCCTCCAAACAGTCCATATAGTATTACGATACCGCTAAGAAAGTAAAGAGGAAGAGAGACAGCTGATATGTTCCAACTTTCATCGAAGAAAGGTCTTGATATTATCAATGAAAGAATCGCTATTGCAATTCCGCCGAGGATGAAATATGGTCTTATTCTCCATTGTTTTTCTTTTCCCTCTTTTCCCTCTTTGAAGAAATTTGGAATCCACTTTCCGGTGGCCAAGATTGCTACCAAACCGGCGAGGTGAGGGATAGGATAAAATGGAGCCCGCTGACCTACCCAAGTGATATACCATCCGATAATAAGCACAGCCAGAAGTGTAGCAGCTACCACCCAGCCTCTAACGCTGTGACTGCGTGAAATGTAGTTCTTCTGAGTCAAGAAACCTGCCACCATCGCTGAAATTGCCGTGCAGAATGAGGTGAGGATACTGAACCAGCCACCCGCAGCGATAAAACCACCAAACAATGCTGCTAGAAAACCGAGATATGGACCGATGACCAAACCATAGATCGGTGCCATGGCAGCATCAAATTTGATCTCACCTTGCCCCCCTATAATTGGGATTCCTGGAACAAACTTGACCACGATGAAAGACAACGCCGCAAAGACAGCAACAAACGCTACATCTCGGGTGGAAAGCTTGTATTCACTCATGACGAATTCGTCCTCATACAAACGGTTACGTCGATGTGTAAAAAATTACACTCGATATATATGCTTTGCGCCTTAGCATTGTCCTTTCACGAAATCAGGTGTCATCAACAGAAACTCTGCTTTGCCCCAAACTGAAAGCATCCCAGAAAACCCAGATAGGTTCTTGAGACGCATTTGCGCCTCCTATACTTTTTTCTTTCGTTACAATAAATTACACTATTAGTATTGAGGAGACCGATATCTTGACCAGAATCCCCACAGACTGCGACTTTGGCATCAAAGAGCAGTCTCAGACGAGTGAACACATTTCTGGATGCTTACAACTCGCCATTCTTCTGGAAGTAAGCGCCTATCCAAAACCAGGAAACATCCATCGAACGACCAATTTTCAAGAAACCAGATACGAACATTTTCTTGCTTCGGTCGTTGCGGTACGACCTTACTTCAAGTCCGCTGCTGAACAAGGTTTCAGAGTTTCGGTCGGAAGAATAGGGCCAGACGATGTTGGAATTGGAACAACAATCAAGAACGCAGTTATGAGCGTGAGCGAATGGCAGAACGGCGGAAACACTCTTCTGGGGTCTATTATTCTGCTCTCTCCAATCGCAGTTGCAGCTGGGATGACCCTTGCCCAGGGCGCCTATTCTCTCAACAAACTCCGGGAAGGGATAGAACTGGTTGCTAAGTCAAGCACTCCCGCGGACGCAGTGGCACTTTACGAGGCCATAGGAATCGCGAAGCCTGGTGGGCTGAGCACAGCGCCCCAACTAGATGTAACTGATCCTGCATCGAGGAAGAGAATTCTGGAGGACAATGTAACCCTTTTCGATGTGTTTCAAATCGCTTCGGAATACGATTCAATCGCCAGCGAGTGGATAAACAATTATTCCGTCACTTTCGACCTAGGCTATCCATACCTTACTCAACAGCTTCATGAAACAAAGGATATTAACACGGCCACAGTACACACTTTTCTCAAGATTCTCTCAGAGGTGCCAGACACCCTCATTGCCAGAAAACTAGGTCGAACAAGAGCAATTGAAGTTTCAGAAGAAGCAAAGCGGGTTTTGCAGATAGGCGGGCTCACCACTCCCTCAGGTAGAGAGCGTCTTAGGAAGCTTGACCAGAAACTGAGAGATCGCGCCCACCGACTAAATCCTGGAACAACGGCTGATATCACAGCAGCAGTTCTGGCCATCAACATTCTGAACGGATATAGACCATGATCGACTAATTTTGCGTGCACATTGACACTTGTCAGTATTGTTGAGGATTAGTGCACCAACCATCAATATTCTACCCCTGGTTGCGGAACGTGCACGCACGTGGAGCAAGGGGTTTTGGTGGGGGAAACTGGAAGATATCTTCACTTCATAACAGTTTAATACACCTTTTGATTAAGTGTCGTATTAGAGGGCAAACCACAATGGCTGAAATGGGCATGAGACCGCGAATGTTGGTAAAAGACATCATGACTAGTCCAGTTATTACAATCGATGAGGATGCTTCCGTGAACAAGGCGGCGCTGCTAATGGACAAAAACGATGTCGGCTGCATCGTCGTAACTGGTAAGAAAGGAAAGCCGCTGGGCATCATCACTGAGAGAGATCTTGTCACGCGAGTGTTGGCCAAAAACGCCAGACCAAGCAAGCTGGTCGTCAAAGAGGTCATGACCTCCCCCCTCATCACCGTAGATCCAGACGAAACCCTGAGTGAAGCTGCAAGAAGAATGAGTCGGCTTAAAATTCGGAGGTTAGGAGTCATCTACAAAGGCAACCTCGTCGGGCTAATCTCAAGCAAAGACATCCTAGCCATAACGCCCGAACTCATAGAGATCATACAGGAGAAAGCCCGCATCGAAGGAGGAACATCGGTGGAAGAGAGTGCCTGGCATCCGCCCTTGGCAGGATATTGTGATCAGTGTGGACAGTGGGCAGACGATCTTCAAGAAGTCGAGGGCGATTTCCTCTGCGAAGACTGTCGAACAGAATTGAAGACAAAGTACTGAAAAGTTCAATCAGCATAACAACTGAACGCGATTTCTCCAATCCTATTCATTAATAGATGCCTATTGTCCACAAGCTAGTTCGCTTCTTCTCTTTTCATATCCATTATAGAAGAGGGCAAAACAAATATTACAAGTTTTGTAGCTTGAGGTATTCTAGATACGCTGGGAATATAGTTTGCTGGTCGACCTCGTTCTTCACAACGCTAAAATTTGCATGCCTGAAGGGATTGTCGACGCCGGTATAGCCGTAAATGAAGGAAGGATACTCCGGATAGCTAAGGAGCCAAATTTACCGGGTGCTTCAAAAAGTCTAGACGTAGAAGGGAAGATGATTCTTCCTGGTCTAATAGACCCGCATGTTCACATGCGAGACCAGCAATTAGCTTACAAAGAGGATTTCTTCAGCGGGACATCTGCAGCAGCTGCAGGTGGCATAACATCAATTATTGACATGCCTAATAACAAACCAGTGACAATGAGTTCTCAATCTTTGAAGGAGCGAATGAGACTAGCAGAAAGACGAGTGGTTGTCAACGTTGCCTTTCACTCGGCTTTTCCAGAGATTCTGGAAGAAATCCGTCAAATAGTTGCACAGGGAGCTGTGGCTTTTAAGCTATACCTTTCTCAGAAGGTTGGGAGGCTGGACATCGACGATGATGATGCGCTTTTGCGTGCCTTCAAGAGAGTTAGTGAAATTGAAGTTCCAGTCGCTGTACACGCCGAGGACAAGAAAACGCTTGAAGCTACCAAGAAAAAGATGCAACGAGCAGGACGCAGAGACGTTGAGGCCTATCTGAAAGTTCACTCGCCATATGCCGAACTTGTGGCGATGCAGCGCATCACACAACTTGCAAAGAAGACCAATATTCACATCCACTTCTGTCATCTCAGTTCAGCTGAGGGACTGAAAGCCTTCTTAGCATCAAGAAACATGGGGCTGTCTGTGAGCTGTGAAGCCACGCCGCACAATCTGCTCTTGTCCTCTAAACATCTGAAACGTTACGGAACGTTTGCGCTTACGGATCCTCCGTTGAGGAAGGATGAAGATGTTGAGGCACTTTGGAACGCCCTTGGACAGGGGCAGATAGACGCTTTAGCTTCGGATCATGCCCCACACACGATTGAAGAAAAAAAGGCGGAATCTATCTGGGACGTAAGACCGGGATTGCCTGGACTCGAAACAACGCTCCCGCTGTTGCTTACACAGGTAAACGAGGGCAAACTAGCAATGTCGGATCTGATTAGAACAACTTCGAGGAGGCCTGCGGAGATATTTCACCTGAGAGGCAGAGGAAGCCTAACTGAAGGAAGTAGAGCCGACCTCGTAGTGGTGGACATGAGACAATCATACAAGATCGACTCGTCGAAGTTCTATTCAAAGGCCAAATACTCCCCGTTTGATGGGTGGAGAGTCAGAGGCAAACCAATTAAGACCTTTGTAAACGGGCGGTTGGCGATGGAGGATGGAGAGATAATCGCCAAACCAGGAGCAGGCCAAATCCTTCGGTGAGACGGTTGAAGTTCATAGCCGACGGAATGCTCGGGAAACTTACGCGATGGCTTCGGATTCTAGGTCACGACGTCAAATACTTCTCTTCTCTCACCGATGAGCAACTGACTGAAATCGCGAAAAGGGAGAGCCGTATTCTGCTTACCCGCGACCTTGAACTCTACCGAAAGGCTGAAGGGCAGAGAATAAACACGTTCTTCGTTGAGCGAACATCAGGCGCCAAAAAACTCGCCAGCTTGGCCAAACGATATAACCTCCAGCTTCAATTCGATGCTGCTGTTTCACGCTGCCCTAAATGTAACACCAGAATTAAGCCCGTTGCCAAAGAGAAGATTGCTGGTAAGATTCCTGAAACAACCGCTTCCTACTACCAGGAGTTTTGGCAGTGTCCGAGCTGTGAGCAAATATACTGGCAGGGCGCCCATTGGCGCAGAATACAGGCTACTTTGAAGGAGGCGGGAGAACACCGTTCTGAATAGAATAGCGACTCGTCAACTGAGTCGCGCTCTTTCTCACACAAAAAGGAAAAGATTGACTTCAGTCTTGAAGAAGCCATTTGAGCGGAATATCTTGGTGGGTTCCGTCAGGCAGCGTCCTGCGGATCGTGATGGGAAGTATTCTGCTTTCGAGCTCTTGGAGGGCAATATCAATGGGATTTGAAAGGGTTTTGGAAGGTTCCACAAGTACAGGTGCTCCCATGGCGATCTGAAGAGCTCTCGCTCCCGCTATTCGAGCCTTCTCAAAACGGGTAAGCTTCGGAGGGCCTATCCAAATTTTATCCTTGCTCGTTTCCCTAAAACTCCCCGGCACCCCCAGGCCCCATTCTTGGAGCACCCCTCGGCGGCACTGGTGGTGCTTTCATTTTGCCACCCGCGATTACGTCGTCGATCTTCAAGATCATAGACGCAGCTTCTGTGGCGGATTTAATAATCTGCTTTTTAACTACGAGCGGTTCAAAGACACCAAGCCTTTTCATGTTCATCACTTTGCCCTCGCGCGCTTCAATTCCAACCCAAACGTCGCCCTTCTCGTGCAGAGCTCGAAGTTCAGACATAGTATCGACGGGGTCAAGCCCGGCGTTCTCAGCTAGAGTGGTGGGTACAGCTTCCAGCGCCTCTGCAAAGCACATAACTGCCAGTTGTTCCCTTCCTGGAAGTCTTCCCGCATATTCTTTCAGCGCTTTGGCAATCTCTAGTTCTGGCGCACCTCCTCCAGCCAAAATCTTCGGCTCTTCAACAACATCGCGGGAAACGCACAGCGCATCGTGGATTGAGCGTTCCGCTTCGTCTATGATTCTCTCTGTTCCACCGCGTATCAGAATAGTGACAGATCGAGGGTCTTTGCACCCCTCAATGAAAGTCATCTTGTCATCGCCTATCTTTCTCTCTTCCACCAGTTCAGCGTACCCAAGGTTTGCCTTGGTCATATCATCTATCTTCGTAGCAGTTTTTCCCCCTGTAGCCCTTGAAAGTTTTTCCATGTCTGATTTTTTGACTCTGCGCACCGCGAGTATCTTCTTTTGGGCGAGAAAATGTTGAGCCAGATCGTCAATGCCTTTTTGGCAAACGAGTACGTTGGCACCGGTTGCGACGATTTTTCGAACCATCTCTCTGAGCATGTTCTCTTCTTCTCGCATGAAAGCGTCCATCTGCTCTGGACTCTCAATGTTGATTTTTGCGTCGAATTCGGTCTTCTCGATTTCAAGTGGCGTGTCCAATAATGCTATCTTGGCTTTTTCCACGCGTTTCGGCATGCCCGAGTGAACCACTTCTTTATCGAGCACGATACCGTTGATCAGTCGGGTGTCAGTTACCGCTTCGCCAGCTTTCTTCTCCACTCTTACATCGTCAATATCCACTTTAAATTGACCTTTGATCCTTTCGGCAACCTGAAGAACTCCTGAGGAAGCGATCTTGGCAAGATATTCTTTGTTCTCGGCCACCAGCTTGCTTGCCATTGATGTCATTGCAACCTTTTCTACAGTTTTTCTATCGGTGGATTTCACTGGGATAGCAAGGTTTTCAAGCGTCTCAAGTGCCTTATCGGCGGCTTTTCGGTATCCATCAATGATGATGGTTGGGTGAACATTTTTCTCAATGAGATCTTGAGCTTTCTCAAGAAGCTTTCCGGTAACGATGACCGCGGTGGTGGTTCCGTCGCCAACCTCATTATCCTGTGTCTTAGCAACTTCGACCATCATTTTAGCAGCTGGATGTTGGATATCCATCTCGTCGAGGACAGTTCGTCCGTCGCTGGTGATAGTAGCATCGCCAAAGCTGTCCACAAGCATCTTATCCATGCCCTTTGGTCCAAAGGCGCTTTTCACCGCCTCTGCAACTACTAAAGCCGCCATAACATTAGCGTGCTGGGCTTCTCTCCCGCGGGATCGGCTCGATCCCTCACGTAGAACAAGAACAGGAGTACCCGCAGCGAGTTCTGATGACAATCTCCAACAACTCTTTTTGCTATTGCGAACACTAGAAAACGTGCTTTGAATATAAATTTTTCTAGTGAACTGTCTTTCTGCACCGAAAATGATAAGCAATGCGCATTGGCGAAATAGGATGGTTAAAGAACATGGGAGCGAGAAGCATGGGAACAATGATCTCCATTAATAAACCGCAAATCGGCGAGCAAGAGATTGCAGCGGTTGTTCGCGTTTTGAAAAGCGGCATCTTGACTAATCATTCCGGGAATGGACCCGCGGTCAAGCAGTTCGAGGCAGAGTTCGGAGAGTTCGCAAAAGCGAAACATGCTATCACGGTGAACAATGGAACGGCAGCCCTTCACATGGCTCTTCTAGCGAATGGTGTAACCTCGGGCGACGAGGTGGTTCTACCCAGCTTCACGTTTACAGCGACTGCTGAGGCAGTAGCACTCACTGGCGCTAAACCAGTTTTTGCGGATATTGACCCTCGTACCTACAACATTGACCCAGAAAAAATCGACGATTCGATTAGTGCCAAAAGTAAAGTTATCATGCCAGTGGATTTGTACGGCCTGCCATCGAACATGCAGGTGATACGCGAAATCGCTGAGAAACACGACTTGGCTGTCATAGAAGACGCAGCTCAGGCTCACGGAGCCGTTTACAAGGGAAAGCCACCTGGATCCTTTGCGGATATGGCATGCTGGAGCTTCTACGCCACCAAAAACATCACGACCGGTGAGGGAGGCATGATAACTACCGACGACGACGAGTACGCAGAGAGATTACGTTGCATACGGAGACACGGAGAGAAAGAAGGGTACAAGTCCGTCATGCTCGGGCACAACTACCGCATGCCCGAGTTAGAAGCGGCTTTGGGGTGCGTACAACTCCGTAAGCTTCCTGGATTTTTGGTAAAGAGGCGGAGAAACGCAAGACTGCTAACAGAGAGGCTTGGCGATATCCGAAGACTCGATCTGCCTAAGGAACCGCCAGATCGGAAACACAGCTGGTATCTTTACACTGTTCGACTTCGAGATGCTGACTCGACGGTAAGAAATACTGTTGTAGATGAGTTGAGAAAGCGTTCTGTAGATGCTACTGTGTACTATCATACTCCAATTCACATTATGCCCTACTACCGCCAATTTGGAAAGCATCGTCTACCTGAAACGGAAAGAGCTGCCCAACAGGTCTTTTCGCTACCGGTTCATCCAAGTCTGACCTTCAAACAGATGGATTATACTGCGAGTTCTGTCGAACGCGTGGTCCAGTGATTTGAGCGCGCGAGAATACGGAATAATCAACCTTTAGATTCTCATGCATGCAAGAAAACTCTCTTCGTTTAAATGTCGCTTGCGCATACGGTTTCGAACATATAAAAAGACATAAACTACTGTACAGTGATCCTGCCGGAGAAGCCATCTACATGTACTTTTCTACCATCACCCAAGTTGCATGCCCCCTTGACACCCACAATCGATGGTATACAATACTCTCTCGCGATAATCGCGCTATGAGAAAGGACTCCCCCCGACTCTGAAATGACAGCTCCTGCTTTGGTGAAAATAGGGGTCCAGCTGATTTCCGAAAAGGGGATTACTATGACAACCCCTTCAGTGACTTTGGGAAAATCATGTGCGCCTTTGACTACACAGGTATTTCCTGTGTAGTATCCGCTGGAAGCTGGGATGCCACTCAAGATTTTGACTTTTTTACGTTTTCTTATCGGAGCAGGTGCTTCATTGCCATAGATTACTTCAGGCAGTTCGAGGTTCTGGTACTCAGCTATCTCTCGCTTCCTTTTATCCAATCTCTTGGACAGTTCACTTGAAAGCCTTCTCTCTTCAACGATCTTTTTGATTTCATCGAATGTGAAGTAGAAGATGTCTTCCAAATCGAGAATGTACCCTTTCATTTTGAAGAGCTTGGCTAGGTGAAGGAAGTATTTTCTGAAAAGTCCGTAGCTTTTTGTGTAGTTGAAACTGATCCTTTCTTTATACTTCAGACTTTCTCTGGTTTTCTGATGAGCCCAATTCAGAAGGAACCCAGATTGTCTGCTGGGTTTATCTCGATCTTCTTTCGTGGTGGAGGGATATCTTGGTATACTGTAGTTGGCCACCATATCTAGTACAAGTCGAGGTTGCTCTCTCCATGGAATGCTTGAAAAATTGTTACCTTGATCACTGAGATGGCCGAATTTGCGGATAAAATCCTTGAAACTTCTTCCAAAGCTTTTGAGGTCTTCATTTTGTTCTTCTTCATTTTTTAGAAAAGATTCAAGCTTTTGTTTGGCTTCATTTGGTAATTTCATGTATTTATAATGTAGTTTCCAGATCCCCCAGTTTGGGTCTATATCCCTATAGTCAACACCTCCCAGATTCAAATCTTCCAATTTCGTTCCTCTTTTCACTAGTTGGTTCATCAGAATTTTGTTGTAAAAACCATTAAACAGCTGGCTCAATATTACGAAATAGGCTGCCTTCTTATTATACTCGCACAGCTTCTCAATTGTTTTTATAGTATCTGACACGTTCGCAGTTTGCAAGTTATCGCCACAGATTCTTTCCAACGCTTCATCATTACTTCCTATGAACTTTCTCATTTTTCTTCCAAAGAAGGCCTTATCGATGGCAAACAGTAATAGGTGAGGCAAATGTTTCAACGCTTTAGGACCAGGCTTAAGAGACGGCTTCTCAGGAGCATTTGTCCCATGGCCCATGAGAACCTCAAGCGCCTCACGTGGCATGTCAAAGGCATCAAAAACGTCTCCGATAACGCCCATGTTGAAATAGGCTCGATAATAGAATGGTTTTGCTAGGTCTTGAGGTTTAATTTTTAGATCGCCTACAAGCTCGGATAGAAGCTTCATCCACGCTCCGCAGACTACAGGTATGTTTACAGACCAGACGAGGGGTTTTATAATGCCCGGGAGAAACTCTTTCGCCATCTTGTTGGAGTAGAAGGCCAAACCTGACAAGGCGGTCGTTTCACGCAATTGCAACCAATATAAAGAGTGTCTGTCAAACGCCCATTCCACAGTGAGGGGAGTTCTTCGCTTCTTCTCTAAAATCTTAGCCTTTTTAGCGACATTCTCTAGGAGACTTGTATGTATCCCGCATGTATCGGGTTTTTCTACCCATTCACCCCATTTGTAAACTCCCCTGTAAGGATCCACCCCATCTTGCAGCAAAGAATCTCCAAGACCATTAACAGCTTCTATGACCACCTCGTCCCTCCCATTCATAGGATTCTTTGTGAAAGCGACACCCGAGATTTCAGCTGCAACCATCTCCTGAATTATGACCGCCATCTTGAGTTTTTCTAGGTGGATTGAGGGTCTCTCGGAGTGTAGAGTAACATGATGTGACTTGGTAGACTTCCAGACCCTTCTAATTGATTCTAAGATTTGTGCCACTCCTTTTACATTCAAAAAAGTCTTGAATTGACCCGCAAAGGAGTAGTCTGGATTATTTTCAATTGTAATGGATGGTCTAACTGAATAGCTCTTATCTAAGTCAATCGTAGATTTGAGCTCTTCCGCCAAACTCTCCATTAAAACGGAATTACCATCTAAATACTCGTCATACGCATCGGAAGAACATACATATGTCAAAGGAACCAAGTAGTCATGCTTCATTAGGTACTTGATGCCTTTCGATTTTTCCCCGATCAATTCATCATTTCTAAAATCAGCAATTGAGCGTACAAACTGCTTCATTTTTCGATTCATCTGTCTCTCCAAATTGGTGCTCGCCGAAAATTTCTTCCCAAGAAAATCATGGAACCGCGGTTCTTATTCTTTTGCGTGTATCTTATGAGTGCAAATCTTTAGATAGATTTGCAAGGTACTTTCATACATGGATCTGTTGTTATCGCTGATCATCTCTTTTTCTGGGTATCTTATCGGTTCAATATCATTCACTCGCATAATTGGAAAACTTGTCTTGGCAGGGGAAGACCTTGAGCGTTCAATCGTTCAGGTAGAAGGAACGGATGAGTCCTTCACCTTTCGTGCGGTGAGCGCCACAACGTTAAGAGCCCGAGCAGGGGCTAAATATGGGATAATCACAAGCATCCTAGACCTCTTGAAAGCGGCCCTACCAATTGTAATAGCCTTGAATTTCCTTGATTCTCAGGTATATGCTTACCTTCTGTCGGCATTCATTATTCTTGGGCATGATTTCCCTATCTACTATAGGTTCAGAGGGGGAAGAGGCGCTTCATGTCTTCTCGGAAGCTTGATATTTTTCGATTGGCCCTCGATTCCTGTAACCTTAGCCTTAAGTCTAGGAATCGGCTTGTTGGTAATAGACGATGCTTTCATTGCATACCTATCGATGCCAATATACCTTATTCCATGGACCATTTTAACGACAGGAGCAAGCCAATTTTCAGCCTACGCTATTGCCGTAAATGTCATTTATTGGAGTGCTCTTCTCCCTGAGATACGGGAATATCGGAAATTCAGGAGAACAGTAGCCTACACGAAAGCTAAGAAAGCAAGACATGAACGAACCAAAAAGAGGATAGCAGAGATTCTTGTCAAGCTCAAAATAAAAAGAAAACGAGCGCGCGTTTAACCTATACAAAAACGGACTGAATACCGTTGTTAAATGTTTATATATGAATTAGCTGGATGATTTCTTCTCAACGGAGGCTTTCGTATGCGTACCAAGGTCATTATAATGGGAGCAGCTGGACGGGACTTCCACAACTTCAACGTCTACTTCAGAGATAAAAAGGAATATGAGGTGGTGGCCTTCACAGCTGCCCAGATACCAGGCATCGAGACACGATTTTACCCGCGTGAACTGGCCGGTCCTGACTATTCAGAGGGGATACCCATCTATGCTGAGGAGAGACTGCCAGAACTAATTAGAAAATATGACGCGAATCAGGTGGTCTTCGCGTATAGTGATGTCTCGCATGAGTATGTTATGCATAAGGCATCAATTGTTCTAGCGAGCGGAGCGGATTTCAGGCTGTTGAGTCCATCGGCTACTATGTTGAAAGCCAAGGTTCCTGTAGTTTCTGTTTGCGCAGTTAGAACGGGATGTGGAAAAAGCCAAACCTCACGAGGAATTTGCAGAATCTTGCGGAAGATGGGTTACAAGGTTGTGGTTGTGCGGCATCCCATGCCTTATGGTGACCTGCGCAGACAGATGGTTCAACGATTCGCGTCTATGGCGGATCTTGACAGATATGAATGCACTATTGAGGAGCGAGAAGATTATGAGCCGCATATCGCCAACGGTTTCGTTGTTTATTCTGGAGTTGATTATGAAAAGATTTTGAGAGAGGCCGAGAAAGAAGCAGACATCATCGTTTGGGACGGAGGCAACAATGACGTGCCCTTCTACACATCTGACCTGCACATCGTGGTGGCTGACCCACATCGACCTGGTCACGAGTTAACCTATCATCCCGGAGAAACCAACCTAAGGATGGCTAACGTTGTGGTTATCAACAAAGTCGACACAGCTGATCCTGAAAAAATAGAAATCGTTCGAAAGAACATAGAGACAGCAAATCCAGATGCAACAATTGTGAAGACTGCTTCACCTATCACCGTCGAGAATCCAGAGCTCATCAGAGGAAAAAAGGTCCTAGTTGTGGAAGACGGTCCAACCGTGACCCACGGCGGAATGGCATATGGTGCAGGAACAATAGTAGCAAAAAAGTTAGGGGCGGTCATTATGGATCCGCGTCCCTACGCCGTGGGGTCAATACGACAGGTCTTCAGCAAATATTCGCATCTGGGAGCTCTTCTTCCAGCTGTGGGGTATGGCAAAGAACAGATTAAGGAGCTTAAGGACACAATCAATGCAACGCCCTGCGACGCCGTCGTCATTGGGACACCTATTGATTTGCGACACGCCTTGCGACTCAACAAGCCCGCGGTGAGAGTTCAATACGAGCTTCAGGAAGTCGGCAAGCCGAATCTGGAAGACGCCTTAAGAAGTCATTTTCCGAAAGACCAGGAGTTCACGAAATGAGCGTTTCCCGAGTGCCCATCAAGTTTGTGATTGAAGGAATCGGTAAGGCAGAAGGAGAACTCGTGCGTCATCTCGCTCCAAGAACTGTCGAGGCGATAATGAACAAACTTCCATTGGAGGGTCGAGCAGCCCTCTGGAAGGAAGAGGTGTATTTTGAAATTCCAGTGAAAATGGGGAAGGAAAAGGCCAAGCCCAACGTTGACAAAGGCACCATCGCTTTTTGGCCTATGGGAAACGCGTTGTGCATTTTCTACGGTGAGTCGCAACCCTACAGCCCCGTCAACATTATAGGTCGAGTGACAAGGAACGTAGAGATGTTTAGCCAAGTGAAAA